>Ga0209503_10000008_pt1 | contig 208685 bp, 213 predicted proteins | sample SouAtlMetagenome_2_FD_187448 | JGI IMG/M metagenome (GOLD analysis project Ga0209503, IMG submission 187448) | Marine eukaryotic phytoplankton communities from Atlantic Ocean - South Atlantic ANT15 Metagenome (SPAdes) (version 2) | ecosystem: Environmental > Aquatic > Marine > Oceanic...
TTTTTTTTATTTTTTTGATTTTTACTTAGAAGATAGTATCAGTAGCCGCGTTGTATGTGCCCACTAGCTCTTGGTCTTCGTCCCATACGTGGAATTCGCTATCAATGAAGAGTTTCTCATCTGGGCGACTGGCGTGTTCGAAATCTTGGACATCATCCTCATCGTATTCAATATCCTCCTCGTCATCACTATCGCTCATCTCATCGAGTTCACTCTCCTCTACTTCCTCCTCCTCGAGTTCTGCTTCGACTGTCTCGTCGGCAACCGTCATCTTAGCTACTTTTTGGGTAACTTCATCAACAGTTGGAGCTGGCTTCTTAGCCTCGGTGGTTGCTGGTGCGGCAACAACCTCCTCCGCGGCATCTGCGACTAGGGAAGCGATAAGGTCCTTCTGGCTCTTATTGACCTTGGGCTGCTCCTCCGTTACTGTTGCCGCTGCCGCTGCCTTCTTAACCTTCTTAGCCTTTGGCTTCTTGTCTGCCTTGGTAGCCTTAGCCTTCTTTGCCTTAGGGAGGTCATAGAGCTCACCGTCCTTCTCAGTGAAGACAGTTTTGAGCTGAGCAGTTGCCTCATCGCTCCAGTTCTCCTCAACTAGGCGGTTGACCTTACGGGTCTCCTTGTGGATTGCTACGCGGAGCTTAGAGCCGTTAATGCCCTCCAGAGCTGCCTTTTCGACCTTTACCACCTTGTGAGTGAATTCGGTCTTTGGAAACTGTGCGCTCGCAGAAACCTTCTTGGCCTTGGCTGGCTTGTTTGCCTTGTTGATTGCCTTAATCGCCTTCTTAATGTCGGCGGTCTTGGCTTCAGCAAGTTCAACTGCCTTTTCCGCGTCGAGTTCCGCTAGCTGCTTAAGAGCAGCTTGGCGAGCCTGTTCGCGAACACCTGGGCCCTTAGATGCCTTCTCCTTCTTGGCCTTCGGCTCCTTGGCGACCTTCTTGCCTACTTCGCCCATAAGAGTTTCTACCACAGAAGAGAAGTCATCCGCGGTGATTGAAGTGCGATCCTCTGTGAAGAGGCGGCGCTGAAGCTCATCAACAATAGTTCCGTAATGCTTGCGGCACGAGGCAGCAGAGAGAGTAATCATGAATCCAGTGGAAGACATATTTGAGTTTTGGTTTTTGTTTTGAATTGTTTGGTTATTCAGTTTGTTTTTGCTTGTTATGGTGGGTATGGTTGAGAATACTTGAAAACTAATAATTTCAATTTTCAGATATTCTGATCTTGACTTGTCGTGACTTGTCATACCATATATTATATCCCTAATCTGTAACCCTAACATTTTTCCAAAATTGAAGATTTTGGTTTTCAAACTGAAATTAGGTATAAAACTATAACAACAAATAACTTACTATCAAAAGACTACACAAAAACTACAAAATATGCCACGCAATTCGTCTCTTACAATTCGTCGCTTAGGTAAAGGTGCTAGTGCCCCTAAGGGCAAAAACGGGAAATTCCTTAGGGTTAGCGTTCATAAGACTACGAGAAAGGTAGAAAAAGTTCAGCCTAACAACTGGACTGAAGAGGCCAATACCTTATTCACCCAGACCTACCCAGAGGGTCTTGCCTTGAAAACCAGAAGGAATAAGAAGCCTACTATGGTTACTATTGTGGATATACCAGCAGAAGAGCCTCAAGTCAAGGTGGAAGAGGAGAAGGAAGACTGTTGTATCTGCTATAGCCAGATTCCTAATGCTAGGACTACATTAGAGTGCGGGCACTCATTCTGCACTAAGTGTATCCTAACCTGGTTTCAACGGAACAATAGTTGCCCTATGTGTAGAGCTACTGTTCCAGAAGCAGCGGGCCAACGAGGACTACGTAGACATCTTAATATGGGATTAGCTAGGGCTATTATTGAAAGCACTAATCGCAATATACAGAATAGTTATAACGTAGTCCCAGCTAGAACTATACTAGCAAATCGCACTAGAAGTTGGGGTAACGCTGGGTCTAACTATGCGTTGGCTGTATTAGCTTACCTTAGCGACACTATGGAATCAGCAGATGATGGCCTATATGATAGGCTAGTTCCCGTATATAATCAAAATAACTAAAAAATAAAAATATAAAAACAAATAAAATAAGAAAAATATATAAGCATTCACGAGTTGGAATGGCCCATAAAAATTTTTTTTACCTTAATAAATTTTTTTTACTCTATTTATAACTATCAAATTTCCTTAAAATTGAATAGTTATATACTATTAAATTTTTTATTAATGTCTCAATTACCAGAAGAAATAATAGAATTAATTCTATCCTATGCTCCAGATTTTCACGACAACTTACTATCTTGTCATGAAGAAATGCTAACCGACCATAGACCAATATATTATAAAAAAGTAGTTGCTGGTTTTACACCAGGAATTGCTGATAGCCCAAACTGGCACAACTTTAAAAAAAATGATGAAATAAGAATTTGGAGAAGAGGAACACATAATTTTGCTGGACCTATGGTATTCATGAAATTAAAGTTATTTGCTATTGAAATAACTCCAGAAAGAACTGCTGCCGATGTAGCTAGACACTGGCATTCTAGAGATATAATCTTATATTATGGTTGGGCAAAAATAACCAACAAATATTTCTGGAATACACTTTGTGAATGGAATCAATATAATAATGAATTATGTCCTGGATATTATTAGATTACTATACCTTATTAAAGTTTTTTTGTTCCGGATTTACCAAATAATCTTATGGACCCTCTTTTGGGCAAAACACTGTGATCACTATCATCATCATCATCATCATCACTATTAATTTCTACGTCAACTATTGGTTTCCAATCTTTAAAAGGGTCTAAAACAAAATCTATAAATTTATTTCCTTCGCGTAAATCCTTGGGCATTCTATAACAACATCTACTACACCAGTGTTTCCTTTTATCTTCTGCTATAGCCATTTCTCTCTTCCATAATTGATCTATAATTGAAAATGCTGTTCCTAATAACAAAATAGTGCTTAATATTTTCTTCTTTTTTCTATAATATTTTTTTAATTTTACTTCTTTTTGATGATGGTCCCATTCTGGATGAACTTTTGTGAATGTGATTTTATTAGATATATCTCTTAATCGTGTAATATAGTCTTTTCGTGTATTCTCTATTTTTTTTATAATTGAAAATACATTTACATTATAAATATATGGATATGAATAGCGAATTTTTCTAGGAACTATAAACTGATTTGTTTCTTTTATTTCTTTAATCTTTGTTTCTATGTCTTTAATTTTTTGCGTTAATGCTAATTCATCTTCATTAATACTTTCTTTATTATTTACATCTTTTATACTTGTTGATACACTAGCAAACATCAGGTAATATCCGGAACTAAACTCGCACATTGATTGTAATTTATCATATTGATGTGCTGATATTTTATGCGCTTCGGCTTGTGCATCCAATTTCATATAACTTACTACTGTTAATAAAAAAGATATGAATGCGTTTAATCCAGATAACGCATATGCTCCCCAAGCTAACGCATCAAATCCCACAGATAAAACAGTAGCCAATGAAGATAAAAATATTGCTGGTAACATCAACTTATTTAATTGATTCGTTCTATAATAATGAGATTCCATATATATAAGTTTTTGACCTCTCACATAAGATGCTAAAATATCCATAGCAGACGAATAATATTCACATTCATTAAAATACAACTTTGTTAGACTCTTATACACTTGAGTATATGTTATTTTTTTATATTTTATCATCTTACAAGAATCTTCTTCTAATTCATTATCTGAATATTCCATGGGACCCAATTCATCATAATCGGTGAAATCGATTTCTACTGGATTTATTTTTAATTTTATAGAAGATTTTACAACCGTTCGCACACTTTCTGGAATATTTCTAGAAATATCTACTAATTCTAATGCTTTATCTATTATATCATCGTGAACATCTACTGTTAATCTTCTTTCCATTGGAGAACGTTCTTCTGTTGTTTCTACAACATCTAAATTTATATTATTTGGGGTTATATCATCACTCATATAATATATGAAATTAATTTATTTTTTCGGCATCGCTTCCTTTATATTTAATACATCCGCAATATTACGTGCGATATTTTTACTTGCTTTTTCTTTACCTTCTACCGCTGATAAGTTCGCCATCATGTATTGCCATTTATCTAATAAAACAGGATCATTTTGAAAGTTAGGATTGTCTTTTTCCCATTCTGTTAAAGATTGTGCTTGCTTAATTTTTATATTTGTAATCGTTCTATCAATCTTTTCGTTATTTAAATCTTTCTGCCATACATCGTCCTCCTTAACATAGAACTGTAATCGCTTTTTATCACTGCAGTGTATTGGACGTTGAGTTGGGTCCAAATCCTGTAATTGTTTTGTAAATATATTTGTAACTCCTTTTACAAATCCGTTGTCCTTTGAAAATTCCAAATCTTCCAAACTAACATTCATATTTTGTATGAAATCGGTCAAATTCATCGCATTTTTACAATTTTCATTCAAAAACAAGTTAATTGATATAGTATTGTTGTTATTGTTGCCTACATTCTTAGACATTTCCTGATTGGTTTGTATTGATTGTTTCAATAATTCTATTGTTTTATTTTGTTGTTCTATCATTTTCATCATAAATTCTTCTTTTTCTTCTATTTCTTTTTTTTTCATTTTAAGTGATTTTTTTTCGTTTTTTTCGTTTTCAAATTCTTCAACTTTTTGGTTCATTTCTTCAAAATTATCATTTTTGGGGTTTTTTGATATAGCCGAAAATGCTATATTTTTTAGCATTTCTTGTTCCAATTCAACTGATTTAGAATAAACTTCTAGACATTTTGTTTGGTGACGGGACCAACTGCTCTGGTGTTTATATTTTTTTTTACAAACAACACAAACAAAATCAACAGACGATGATTTTTTTGGGGTTTTTTTTGGTCTATTATGTTTCTTAGTTTTTAGGTGTCTAGTATAATCTTTTTTATTAGACGTTAAGAAGTCACATTTTTCACAATAATATTCTACTTTTTTGTTACCATATTTTTTTTTGGGGTTTTTTTCACTCATTTTGTATATATATAATGCTATATTAAAAAACCCCTAAATTCTTTTTTTACTTATAAATTTTGGGGTAAAAAAATTTATCGTCACAAAAAAATATAGAAGAAAATTAAAAATTCCTACATAATGCTCTGGAGTGAAAAAAGTTGTAAAAAAATGAAAAAAAGTTTATGAGATTTTCGAAAATGGACATTTTTAAAATGTCCAAAATGCAAATATAGAAAAAGTTTTTGTTTTTTTTCTGAATCAACCTTTAGTTCCTTTTTTTAAGTAGTTGAAAATAAGACGCTACTTTGATTTAAAGAAAAATACTTAATATTACATATATGACGGAAACCCAGCAAATAGTGAAAGAATTCTTGAATAAATGTGGAATAGTTTTTGAAGATTATAAAATGTTGGATGGGATGTTAATTCCACGAGATACTTTATTGAGTCAAGAAAAATATGAAAATATAAAAGAAGATTTGACTAAAATAAAAAAAATGTATAGTAGTGGTGCATTGACGGCTTTACAAAAAAGCGCGGAAAAAAAGCAGAAATGGCCACTTTTAAATCTAGTAAGACAAATACTAAAAAGTAATAATTATAATATGGACCCAATTAGAAAAAGCAATGGGTATACAAAGGAAGGTAAAAAGAAATATTTGAGATTTTTTATTATCAAAAAAATTAAATCAACAAAAGAGGTAGAAGTAGAAGTTAATTAAAAATAATTTAAAATAATAATATTATAATAAATTATAAATGTGGCCTTATGACAGAAATGTATCAATAGCCCTTGGGGTAGGAACAGTAGTTAGTGCGGTAGCTTGTTATTATATGTTTAATAATGAGTCTGGAAGTGGTGGAGCAGCCGCAGCTACAGTTGTAGCTGTGGATGGTGTAAAAGCAGTTAATAATGTTGAATCAAAAGCGTGGGATATTTCACGACTTTTTGGATTTGGTAAAGCTATTGCTGTAGCAAGTGCTACAGCCGGAACAGTAGCAAATGCAACCAAAGATGTTACAAGTCCTTAAATAAATATAATTTAAATATAAAAACTATATTTATATAAATGAGTATAATGGAAATTGCACGAAAAGTTTCCCCTATGGGATTGATGGATGGTTTTGTTGGTTTTACAGGATTTAATACACTACACGGTGTAATAAAAACCCAAACACAAAATGGTCATATGGCGAATAATTTTACAGCATTATTTCATGCGGGAATGGCTGCGCCAATAGCATTATCTTATATTTTGTCTGGAAATGAAAAAATATATTACTTATTGAAGAAGTTTTGTTCTGGATATTTTGCGTATGATACATTTTATACTGTAAAATACAGAAAATATAATTTGACTTCTGCTATGTATTGTTATCATCATTTAGCAAGTATTTATTATTTACATCAAAATCCAGCATTATATATGGCAGATAAGGTAATTTTTTGGGGAGAAGTATCAAATTTACCATCTTATTTTGTATATTATTATTTAAAAACAAATAAAGATCCAAAAATGCTAAAATGGTTGAAAACATTACAATTTTGCCTTTATTCATTTATTCGATTACCAATAATGAGTTATTTAACTTATAACGCATTATCAAGTGTAGAGAATAAAAAGCCTATTTATGCTGTATTACCAGTGTATATTATGGGATTATTTTGGAGTAGAACACTTTATAAAAATCTTTAGACGGTGTTACCACTGTTATCAGTAGTATTATCATCTTCTTCTTCTTGTTCTTCAATTACAATAGATATATTTTGTGCATTTGGACTAGCTAAAGGACTAAGCATATCTTGTCTTGAATTAATACCGACTATACTCTCTTCATCACTACTATAACTACTTACTTCTTCAACATTGGTTTTAAGAGAACTTAATAATGTTTCCATGCTGTCTTCAATACCTGAAGAATTAAATTTGCTTTTAACAAGTTCTTTTTGAGTTCTGAGTTTAGTGAGTTCAATCATAGATTTCATTTTTTCTTCTCTCTTTTCATATTCGGCTCTAATCTTTTTATGAATCTTTTCTTCTTCCTTCTTTTTCTCGTCAAGTAATTTTTGTTGAATTTTTCGTTGTTCTTCAAGTTTTTCCAATGCTTCTTTTTCTGCCTTGGCTTTTGCTCTAGAAAGTTCTTCTTCTTTATCACGATAAATGGTAATGGGCTTAATATCAAGAATTTCAGGTCTAAAGAAGGTATATCCTTTAGTAATAGGATTACCACTAGAATCCTCTTCTGGTTCAGGGAAACGTTTCATGAACTCCTTAATTATTTTTTCTGGAATGTTAGGAGATTGTTCTACAAGTCTATCTAATTCAGCTCTACAAGAATTAAGGAATTCAGAGCCATTAGCAGTTCTTTCCTTAACTGGAAGACTTAGTTCAACGCTAATATTTCTTGAAAATTTAGAATAAGCTAGACTAGCTGCACGGTGACCTTCTAGTAATTCACTAACACGTAAAAATTGAGAAATAGTAGTAATAAGACCAGCTGATAAATTAAGGAATCCAATACCTAAAGGAACATATGTTTTCCATGAATCAGGAAATGAACCTTGTGCGAAATTCGCCGTACCAGTAATAGTAGAAATAACAATAACAGGTAATGCAAACCATAAGTTTTGACTATTAAATTTGTGAAATGCTTTGTCATGTAAATATCTATAACTTGAACCAATTTCACTCCACCTCTTAAGTATTAATTCTTGTTGTTTATGCCATTCTGGAACAAAATTAGGGTCAACTTTGCTTTTATCATTAGACGCGGATGCTTCTGTCTTTTGTGACATTTATATAATATTTTATTAAAAAAAATAATTTTAAAAAAGAACGCATATAATTTGCTAAACCCTAAAAAATAAATGAAACTGACTTAGAAAATACTAAACAATATAAACCAATAATGTATTGGGGAAATCCGGATGCTTCTGTGAATTTTTGCGAAGATAAATATAATGTTCTTCCATATGTAGCAGAATATTATAATACTATGAGTGCAATCAGCTACCTAATTGTAGGTCTAATATTAAGAAATTTTACAAAATTAAAAAAAATTTCAAATAGTATATTATTTTTAGGAGTAGGAACGATGTTATTACATGGAACATTGAGAAAATATGGTCAATGGGTGGATGAATGTGGAATGTTGAGTTTTAGTTATGATGTAATAGTTGAATTTCGTAGACGAAGAAATAAAACTACAAATTATCTTTATTTTGTATCATTAATTGGAAGTTATTTTATGTTAGTTAAATTTCATCTTTTTGTATTGTTATTTTTAGGATTACAGGTTTATATATTCATATTATCAAATAAAACTTATAAAAATTATCGGGAAAAAATATTGATACAGTCATATGGAGGAGTTTTTATAGTTTCAATGGTTTTGTGGTTTTTAGATCAGTTTTATTGTGGTTATACTAAAAATTACCAATTTCACGCTTTGTGGCATGTAGGAACTAGTTTATCAATATTATTAGGTTGTTTAACTTTAATCTAGGTGTATTATATATATATGTGGCAATTAATGATGGGGTTCGGTTTAGGCGTGTATGTAGGTACAATGTATGATTGTAAACCTACAGTAACATTTATATCAACATGTATAAAAAATAATATACCAAAGGATGCGTTACCAAAAAGGAAGGATGAAAATTAATGTATTTTAATAATATATATGGAATCAAAAAAAGAGGATGCTGTTATATTAGTTTTACGAGAATTATTAGATGAAATAAAACCTTTATCAGAACAATTGGAAATGATGATTGATGATAAAGCAGGAGCAGGAGAAGATGTGGCTATATTTAAAGAGCAACAACTTGAAGCAATAAAAAAGAAAAGGAAAAAAATACAAGAACTACTTGGAATGATAGATTCAATTGAGAAAGCTCATTATAGTGGAGGAAGAAGAACAAAGAGAAGACGAAATAAAAAGAAACGTAAAACAAAGAAAAAGAGACGTAAAAGGCGTAGAAAAAAATAATTTATTAGTTAAATAATTCATAAATTATTTGAAGAATGCGGGAATATTATAATTATCATCTTTTTTTTCATATTTTGCGATAACTCTAGGATTAATAGCTTCTCCTAGTATATCATCTGTATCATATACATTACCTCCGTCATCTATATAATAAATAATACCTTTAATTTCCTGAGCCCAACAAGTTTTCTTGGTATGTGTTTTTGGTGTTTCAGATTGAGTGATTTCTCCGTGAGGAGTTCCCTTTACGTGAGTTCCACAAAATTTAGGATGATTTTTTTTGCGTCTAGTGCATTGTTCTCCATTTGCTCTTAGAGCACAACATCTTTCAAAGAATGGAACAATATTTTTAACACGTTTTCTTTTTTGAAAATCTTGTGGTAAAAATACTAACTGTGGATAATCATATATATATTGAACAAGTTCGTTCATATAACCATTGTCCATTTTTCCATCAGCGACAATTTTATTTTTTAATTGTTCTTTTAAATTCTGAACATAAATACGAGTTTTGGATGTGATTCTCTTTTCCATGATAGTAATATAATATAATTTTGTATAGATATATTAAAATCAATTTTTAATATATATTGAAAAAGAAGTTAAAAGTTAAGAAAACTTGCTACTCTAGTGGGTAAAAATAGTGCTAAAACTAAAATCATATTTAACCACAAAATAATTGGTAAAACTTTATCTTTTGGAATGCTTGGAACTAAATAACCTATAAGTGACCCCATGCCATTAATAAACAAGAAGGCTAATAAAATTATCATGAATTTATTCATATAATAAATATAAATATTATATTATTGAATACTCTTTGTAAAATGGGTCCCAAACGGGTTTAAGGGATTTTTTATTAATTAAATGATAACTAAGGGATGTAAAACTTTCAAATGTCTTTGTAACAAAAGTAGAATTTATTTGATAATATCCTTCTATATTTTTATATTTAAAGTTACTAATAAGAATTGAGTCATATTTTTTCGCCCATTTAACTTTTGGTATTTTAGAGGGTGGTTTATTAGTATCAAGTGTTTTAATATACTCATAAAATGGATCAGTAGGTCTATTTAATACAACTCTTGGTTGATTGTTAAATAGAGCAAATCTAACGAATCCAGAAGATTTTAATAATCCATTTTCATCAGTAATAATTTTTTCATCTATTAATCTTTTAGAATAATTACTTGTCCAAGCTCCTCGAAAACTGTTAGTAAAGTCATTGAAATAATAATAGGGTCCAAATGTTCTACTTGACGATGCTTTAATACCCATAATAGATATAAATGGTAATAATTGGGAGGTTTCTGTAAAATAAACCGTGGTAGGTATTTGAATATTTACGTTTTTTTTATTTTTTAAAAAAATAAGATTTGGATTATTATAAAATAATTTTGTAACAGAATTGTGTATGGGAAAATTTAATAGCTTAGTTTTATTACAAATTTCGTGTATAGTAGTCCACCATAATTGATTATTTCTTTTTAATAATGAAACTTTATATTTTTTGTATGGAATTTCGTAAAATAGAAACAATCCTCTAGAATTTTGTATGTAACCTAAACAATCAACAGATGGGTATAAATCTTTCATTAATTTTTTAGTGGCTTGTTTAATAGAGTCTTTTCCAAGTATTCTAAAAGGAAAAACACACAAATTACTATAATTACTTGTATTAGTTGGATATTTAAACAATAAATATTCTAAAAATGGACTCTGTATAATTTTATTAGGTTTACTGGTAATAACTCTAAAACAACAAGCATAAATAAATAATTTGGGATTTTTTTTTATTTGTAGAAAATCGGTATTTAAGACGCCATTCAAGTTATATTTATAATAATTATCTGGGAAAAAGTCATCTTTTTTATTATATTTGATAGTAATAACTTCATTTTCAGCAACAGATAAATTTCCTGGTTCTGTGTTTTTAATAGATATATTCATTTATATATATATTAAATAACTATTATTAATTTAAGTTAATTTTTATTTTTTTTAATTTTACGCCGGATACTTTCTTTTTCTTTTTCGGCGCGACTTTCCATGATAAATTTACTTAACTCGTCAATCATACGCTGGTCACCTTTAAAGTATTGTGTTAATGAACCAATTAAATGTTTCTTACTAAGAGGTGCTTTGCTTTTAGATTTGTTATAAATAAGTTCACCGTCGGGTACATTAAGAGCATCTATATCATTACTTTTCATGGTGCTCATAAGGTTTGTTGTGAGTTGTTTTTTTAGTTTTCTACGTTCTTTAATTTCTTTTTGAAGGGCTCTAATTTCATTATCAATAGTAAGCCACGATTTTACATTTTCTAATAAAGCCTGTTGGGTTTCTTGACTCATCAATATATAAATACTTATAAATTATTTAAATTGATTATGTAATATAATATTTTATAAAATCAATTAGACTAAATAGTAATAACAATATTTTGATTTTTAATATAACCCACTTTTACAGATTTGGTTTTTATATTTGGAATTACTTTTTCTAATTGTTGTTTCTTTTTTTCAATAGCTTGAATATGTTTTCTATAATGAAATTTACAAAGACCATCTTTATGTATTTTTTTACACTGACAATTTTCACCCTTGCTTTTTCCCTTTTTAAATTTATATGAACAAGTAATTACCTGTGATTTAGTGTTTGGTGTATTTAATACAATATTAATCATTGAATTCTGAAAATTTGAATCTGAAATCTGTTTTTCCAATTTTTTCTTTATTTTTAGTGCTTTTTTCCTCTCTTTTTCTTGTTCTTTTTCTTTTCTCTTCTTCATAATTCTTTGATGTGATGAACAATATTTTCCACTACATTTTTTACCACAAGCTTGTCCTTTTCGTTTACCTGAACTAAATTCATAAACACATTGATCTGGAAGCATCATTAATGATGGAGGCCAGTTTACATATTTAACTTTAATACTATCTTCTCTATATGGAAGTATTCCTTGTTGAATATTTCGACAATATGGACATTTCAACTGATGACGTTTAACTTTATTTACTTCACTATGCCACGGTTGTGTTTTCTGTTTATAAACTTCTTTATAAATATGGTTATAATTAAATTTATGATTACATTCTAATGTAATAGGATTATCTTCTAATGTTTCTCCGGAAATCAAACAAGTTTCAATATTACCATCGTTGCTGTCATATGATTCTTGTAACATTTTCATTAATTCCTCATTAAAACTGTTAGTGTCGTTCATTTAATTATAATAAATTATTCTCTTTATATTTTTTATACTAATGTCTTTTACTTTAGGTAATATGTGGAATAAACCCAGAAAAAATAATGCACAGATATCTTCTAAGAAGAATGTTTTTTTACAAACAATGAATATAAAGCAAAAACAATCAATAAAAAATACTCAAAATACTAAAAATATTCGAAATACTCGAAATAATCGTGGAACAAAAAGTTTTTGGGGAATGCCTACTTGGATATTATTTCATACTTTAGCTGAAAAAGTAGATGAAACAAAATATAAGACACATTATATAGTAATGTGGAATTTTATAAAGGATGTATGTGGTGGATTACCTTGTCCATTTTGTAAGACGCATGCTTCTAATTATGTTTCAAAAATACAATCCCACCAAGTAAATACGAAAGAAAAATTAAAGAATGTATTATTTACATTTCATAATAATGTAAATCTGCGAACTAACAACCGACAAGAAACAAAAAATGTTTTAGAAAAATATAAAAGTGCTAATTTAAAAAAAATATTAGAACTTTTTATGAGTCGTTTTTTTGTATCTTATATAGGTACTCGCCAGTTTAATGATTGGTATAAGAATAAATTGGAAGAAAAGGTAAATGATTTTATGAAATTTTATATTAAAAACTTAATTTAATTATCCATAAACACATTTAAATTTAGTTTTACCTAATTTACATTTTTTGTCTTGTTTATCAGAGCCAAAAAATAACCAATCTGGTCTAGTTGCTTGAATTATAGCCCACCACGCTGCTCCAAGACCAGAACCAACAATAATACCAATAAGGGCTGCGGGTATGGTGTCGCACATCATTTTATATCTATAGAATAAATTTAATAACGCATTAAATCCTAACATAATTAGGAATAAAATACCTCCTATAGGTTTATATGGATTGGTGCCTACGGCAATAGCTATATAAGTAAGTGTAAATCCATGAAAAATGGCACTTAATGAAGGAGTTGATATTTTTCCAATGGCGTGGTTATCAAAGGGTCCCTCAAATACGGAACAATAATCAGGCATAGCTTGAGAAGTCCAACCGGGTGGGGCAAGATTAGTTATATTAAATGATTTTCGGGACCATTTTCCTCCCAATTGTCCGCCATCAAAAGTTAAAAACAGTGCTTTAAGAAGTAATCCTAAACCATACGCAAGTGTAAGTCCAATAAGATAAACTGGTCCTTTTAGATTCCAATCCATAGCAGAGGTAACTAATAAAAATCCTGATATAAAAATAGGCGACATAAAGGTCGCAAACTTTCCAATATTACCAAGTGAAAAAGCTAAAGGCATTCTTAATATAATATATAATTATATTAAAATAATTATTCAAATACAATTTTTAATACTTGATTAATATTATTAACATTTATAAATTTGATATCATCTGGTATTATATTTTTTGGTCCATATTTTTCCATAAATTTTTTGTGATCTTTTAAATTATCTTCAGGAAATATGAAAGTTTTAACGCCAGCTCTAATACCTCCTAAAATCTTGAGTTCAAGACCTCCTATAGCTGTAACACGTCCTTGTAAATTAATTTCACCAGTAATAGCAACATCCTTTTTTATAACTTTGTTATTTAATAAACTGTAAATGGCGGTAGTAATGGCGGTTCCAGCCGAAGGTCCATCTTTGGGAACAGCTCCTTCTGGACAATGAATATGTATTCCTTGTAATTTGGTTTTTTCAAATTCCTTAAGTAATTTAGTTTTTTTAGCTTTTGATGTTAATTTCCAAGCTAATGTTTTTGCGACATTCATGCTTTCCTTCATAACATCTCCTTGAAGACCAGTAAGTTTAAAGTCTAAGAAATTATTAGAGGGTAAATAAAAACATTCAATAGGAATAATACCACCCATGCCCAAAGCATTAGCCCATAATCCATTCATAACGCCTATACTTGATTCTTGATGAATTTTTTTGTGTATCATTTCATGTCTTTCTTTTAGATATTTATTTTTAATTTGGTCTTTTGTAACAACGATTGGAATATTTTTCTCTCCATTTTCATGATTAAGAATCTCTAGATTAATTTCAGAAATAATTTCAAATAATATTTCTTTTAGTTTACGAACACCAGATTCATTAGTATAATTTTCAATAATATACTTGATAACATCATTATCTAATGAAATAATATCATTTAATCCAACTTTATCGAAGAGTTCAGGTAATATATATTTATCTGTAATTTCTAATTTATCAAATAATGTTAAATGATCAAATTTAATTCTATGTATTCTATCTAATAAAATTCTATCTATAGAGGAAACATCATTATACGAGAATATAAATAAAGCTTTACTCATATCTATATCTATTCCATTGAAATATTTATCTTGAAATCCTTCATTTTGAGTAGGGTCAATAAGATGTGTTAATATTCCAATAATTTCTTTACCGTTTTCAGTTCTACTAACTTTATCAAGTTCATCAATAAAAATGATAGGATTCATGCATTTTTGTTCCATTAATATATCAACAACTCTACCCCAAGTAGACCCCACATATGTATAATTATGACCTGAAAGAGTGCTACCATTACTTGAACCACCCAACGCAATAAATGAAAAAGGTCTAGTAGTTCCATCTTTATCTTTCAAACAATTTGCTAATCCCTTTCTTGCGAGTGAAGTTTTACCTACACCAGGTGGACCCTCAAATCCAAAGCAATACCCACTTTGTTCACCTGTAATCCATTGACCAATAACTCTTTCTATTTGTCTTTTAGCTTTTTTATGACCATAAACAGATTTGTCTAAAGCACCTGTAATTTGCTTCATATTATTATTTATAGAAGTCCAATCATCATTGATAGTTTGAATAGATTTGATTAATTTACAGGTATTTTCATTACAAGAAGTAGTTTTGTTTTTTTCACATAATTCTTTAATAATGGTTTCTTCTTTATTTGCGAAAAGTTCCTTAATAATTTTTTGAATATGTGTTTTCATATAATCTATTTTTTTTCCGGAATGTAATATTTTGTATTGTTTTTTATTATGTTTTTTGATAATACTGTTAATAAAACATATATTACTAATTAAATTGTCTCTCTTACCATAACAAAAAGTTTTAATAAGGTCTTGTGTATATTTATCTGCGATTGTTTTTACATATGTATTTTGTAAATAATCACAATGTTTTTCAATTTCTAATATAGAATATTTATCTTTTTCAGGAATATCAATATTTTCACCTTGTTCTTTTAAATTTTTAATAATTTCAATAAAATTAGTGTTATTGTTATCCATAATGGATAGTAAATGTTCTTTTCGATAAATACCAAATGGAATTTTAAGAAGCCCTTCTAAATATTGTCTAGCCTTTGAACCAGAGTCTTCGGATTTTGCTTTAACTTCCTTAAGTTTTAACATAGCTTTTTCTTTAATAGTATCACTTGCTTTCATAAGACAAATTTGTTGTTCAATTGGTATTTTACTGGTGTCGAAGTTAGTAAGAGATTTCGTATATTTAACAGTATTAGTCATTGCGTCCCTAAAATATTTTTTAATAGACCACGGAAGACTATCAAATAGGACAGTTTGATCTAATGTATCAAAATTACCACTAGTTTCATTAGATAACAAATCATAAAGTAAATATGCTAAGTATTGAAATTCCAAATCATCATATTTCATTAATAATTGAATCAATGTTTTACGTTGACCAAATAAATCATCTGAAATAAACTCTTTTACAACTTGTGAAATAGTTTTTTTTTTAATTCTATTAATTTGACTAACATATCCAGTATATTTTTGATATAATTCTTTATTATTATAAACAAGTAGTAGTTTTAAAGTGAGAGATTTAACAAAGCGTTTAAAATCTTCATTTTGGAAAATATCATCTTTGGGTCTATCTTGAAATAAATTTTCTATTTTTTCTTCTATACATTTATCATTTAAACAATCAATAACCATTTCGTCAACAATAGCAGAAATAATAAGTGTTTTTCTTTTTTCAGGATTTTGAAAACAAACCTTAATTCCATAAACTTTTGTTTGAAAATTTTTAGTAGTTCTTGCTAAATCAAAACAATCTAAACTATCAGCTGTTTCAACCAGCATAAAATCTTCAACAATTCTGTTTTTGGCTAATTTTTTATTTATCTTCTTGTTTTCAAAACTATTTTTTTCCTTCCAATCCATAATTTTATAACTAATTGGATGAGTATATTTTTCGATGATATTATATAGTCCTTCTTTTGGAGTATTCATAAAATATTTATTAATATAATCAGTCCCAATACAAATATCCAATAAATCTTTTAAATTACCAGTTCCATATGATTTAAAATTAATAGATAATTCATTATTGATAATTTGAAGACGATTAGCAACATCATTTATATCAACATTAGCCTTATCCTTTATCAATAATAGAATATTTTTACAGCTTTCATATAAATTTTCCATATTTTGGATACATATATTGAGATCTCCCGCATCAATTATATCCAACGTTTTATATTTTTGTATATAAAGAATAGTATTTTGAATTATTTTTTGATAATTATTAACTTTTTGAGAAATAATAGAATAAGATGATGCTTGTTTTTTGATTTTCCTTTTTAAAGAACTATTAATTTTGCGATTTTTCATTGTATTCTGTATATATTAAGAGGATTATTATTATTACTAAATATTTTATAACTTTTTATTGTAATAATCTTTGAAAAATGAAAAACATTTAATTGGTGAGAAAAATATAGTACTTACAGAAAAGTAAGAAGCTCCCAAATTTTTATATTTTTCTAGGATATTGTAATTATAAATACCGCCTCCTGCTATTACAGTGACATCATTATAATTTTTATTTATATAATAAACAATATCACTTGTATATTTTATTAATATTGGTCCACTAGCACCACCAGTTGGTGTAGGTAATGTATTACTACAATGAAATTGACGAAAACCTTGTTTATAGTAACTATCAATTAATTTTTTATCAACTAATGGTGATAATTTAACAATGCACCATTTTCTTTCAGGATTTAAAAAAACGTGAATACCATCATTAATCATATGTTTATTTGTGTTCGGACAACTAACATTAATTTCAAGATTAGTATCTTTTGGGATGATTTCATTGAATTTTTGTATTTGTTCTTTTTCCATAATAGCTATACTAATAATATCCGTTTTTGGATTATAATGTTTTAATCCATACAAAATACCAGGATTTCTTAGTCCAATTTTATTAATCCACATTTTTTGTCCGTTAAAATCAGTATATCTTAATGTTTTGAAGATTTGAGATATTAACCCAGGTCTATGATTTAATGTATAACTTCCTTTAATAGACATAGTGTTTGGTAAATGAATATAATTACCAAATGGTGGTGAAATGAATATCATATAAATAATTAGTATAGTACTATTTATATGATTTATTAACGTCTTTTTTTAGTTTTTCTTGTTCGCTTTCGTCTTTTTTTGGTGTTTCTCTTTTTTCTTCTTCTTTTTCTAACTTTTTTACGAGTTTTCCTTTTACGACCTTTTCCAGCTCTTTTTCTTTTTCTAGTTCCAGAAAAACGAACTTTTTGATTTTGACCAATACGGACATTCGAATTATATTCTTCCCATAATCTTTCAAGATGCCCAACGGATATATTTTGATTTGTTTCTCGAATAGTAGCGAAAAATTCTGTTTTTCGTTCATCTCTTTCTTCTTTACTAATACCCTTTCCATCATGAAGTTCTCCACCCTCATCTTCAACGAAATCACTATTCAATCCATAATCTGATTCTTGTCCAATACACCTATTTAATCTTTGATTAGCTTCTATATCACCTCCTTTATCGGGATGTGCGTAGTATTTATTTTGTTCATGGGGCGGTGACCAATTTCCTCGTGATATAGCATAATAACATTTTTTATATTTACCTTTATTATCGGGCTGTTTACGCCCATCACTCCATTTATGACGCCGACACGCTGATTTTATTAATGAACATTCATTTTGATGCACCGCTTTATTATTATTATTGGTCCCCAAACTCATAATACTAGTAGGGGAGCGTGGATCTCTGTTTCTAAAATTAGGTCGTATTCTTCTTGATGTATTTCGTTTACGTAAAGTTAACACGTTTCGTTTCTTTACATCCGCCGCTTTTGCTTTTGGCATATATAATTATTATATATTATAAAAATATATAGAATAAATTATTAAATATGATTTAAACAGATATCACTTATTTATTTAAATGGGTGTTCCAAGTTATTTTTCCTACTTGATAAGAAATCATAAAGATATGTTAATAAAATTATTTAACTTTAAAAAAGAGATAAATAATTTATATTTTGATAGTAATTCAATAGTTTATGATGTATTACGCATGATATCAAAAGACTATGAAAAATATAAAAATGATGAAAAATTTGAAGAAGACTTGATATCGGGGGTTTGTAAACAATTAGACGCGTATATTGACGAAATAAAACCTAATAATCAAGTTTACATAGCTTTTGATGGTGTAGCTCCAGTTGCTAAATTAGAACAACAACGAACTAGAAGATATAAATCTATGATTGAGAAAAAGATTAATAATCAATTATTTGGAGAGAAAAATGAATGGAATAAAACAGCAATCACACCCGGAACAAATTTTATGGAGAAATTAAATAATGGAGTTAATAATTATTACAAGGGCAAAGAAAAGAGTTATAATATAAACCAATTTATATTTTCGGGTAGCGACGAGCCAGGTGAGGGGGAACATAAACTTTTTCAGCATATAAGAGATAATGAAAGCCAACATAAAAAACAAGTATCTGTTATTTATGGATTAGATGCTGATTTGATTATGTTATGCTTAAATCATTTGCGAATTTCAAAACAAATATATTTATACAGAGAAACGCCAGAATTTGTAAAATCTATTAATAGAGATATTAATCCAAATGAAAGTTATTTATTAGATATACCATTATTGGCTCAGGAAATAATATTAGAAATGAATAATAATAAAAAACCAAATACAAGAGTTGAAACAAATAAATTGTATGATTATATATTTTTATGTTTTTTTATGGGAAATGATTTTTTACCACACTTTCCTTCAATGAATATTAGAACAAATGGAATATCTATAATGTTGGAAGCATATAAACATATTAATAAAAATTCGAGTATTAATTTAACGAATGGAAAAAAGATTTATTGGAAAAATGTTAGAAAACTTGTAAAATTTTTAGCAGAAAATGAACATAGTAATATATTAAATGAATACAAGATTAGGTCAAAATGGGAAAAACGTTCATTTCCAAGTAAAACAGAAGAAGATAAAAAGAATAGATACTTGTGTATTCCAATAAAGAATCGCGCTATTGAAAAATATATTGATCCATATAAGTCTATGTGGCAGAAAAGATATTATGAAATATTATTTAATAATGATGATAGTAATTATTTTAAGAAGCAAGTAAGTTTAAATTACATGGAAGGATTAGAATGGGTAATGAATTATTATACAACTGGATGTATCGATTGGAGATGGACTTATAAATATAATTATCCACCATTACTTAATGATTTAATTAGATTTGTCCCAAGTTTTGATACTAAAATGATAAAAGATAACGAAAATAAATCTGTATCGCGAAAAGTTCAATTGTCTTATGTATTGCCCCCAGAAAGCTTAAGCTTAATTCCGGATATAGGAAATAAACTTCAAACAAAATTTCCTCATTTTTATGAAGAAAGTCCAGATATGGTTTGGGCATATTGTAAATATATTTGGGAATCTCATCTTGTATTGCCTCATATAGAGTTAGAAGAATTAGAAGAATTTGTAAATTAAATAAATTTTTATATAAAGTAATATATTTTAAATTATATATATATGCCTGGAAATACATATAATTTAACAAAAAGAACAGAATTACGTGAATTAGTCTCAAAAAAAAAACCTTTAATTATTAAATTTACAGCGACTTGGTGTGGACCTTGTAAAAGAATTGCTCCAAAATTCAATGAATTAATAGAAAAAGTAAAGCATTTAGTAGATGTAGTAATTGTGGATGCTGATAATGGTTGTGATATATGTAGTGCGTTAAGAGTGAAAGGCTACCCAACATTTGTAAGTTATGTAAACGGTGAAATGGCGGAAAGTATGGTCGGTTCCAGTGAAAGTGAATTACTAGCTTTTTTTAAGGCAACAATATCAAGATTAATATAATTTTCTACTTTTATTATTATGTTTCCTTTTATTTTTCATAGTATATTTTTTTCTTAAACCGCCACTATAACTAGGGGTAGGTTCATTTTCTTTATAAGCCTTTTTCCAAGAAGGTTTTTTTGTAACTTTAAATGGTTTTACAAAAAATCCAGTTGATTCTACTTGATCTACCCACATATCTTCTTTTTTTAAATACGCAATAAATTTTGGAGACATGTCTTTTATAAAAATAATTTGTTTTTTTGTAAGAACATCAATTGCTTTAATAAATCTAGGAACCATATGTCCATTATGTAAAACTTTTTTAGAAAACCCTTTATATATTTCATCTACAGCTGAAAAATTTATATTATTAAAATCATCTGGTATTGCTTTTTTCGCAAAAAACATCCCTAGCATATTATATTCTATTTTAAATTTTTTCTTATCTTCTCCGGGCCTTGGGGCTAATAAGTCAATATCAGAGAATGGCGACTCTTTTAATGATAAATGAAACAATTTATCATATCCTATAAATTTAGAAGAAGGATGAATATAAAACGATAAAATAGCAGAAAATAAATAAATATAGTCCTGATTTTGTAAAAAATTAGCTATAATTAGTTTTATTTGTGGAGTATTTAAAAAAGGAGCATATTCGTTAGAATCCATACCAGGTATTTTAAATTTACCTAGAGAAATTTTAACACCTAGTTTAGAAATAAAAGCATTACAAAACCTCTGTTTATTAACTTTACTTAATTTTCTATAGTGTCTAGAAGGTTTATTATTTAACCAATTGGTAAGCACTAATAATGGAAAAAGATGTGAAGGTGCGAGTTTATCTTTATTATATCTTGGTCCACCATTAACCTCATTAATGAACGTATTAGATTTATATGTTTTTCCATTCCATTGAAATTTACTAATAGAAAAATGAGCATTATACATTTGAACAAAAGTTCTAAAACTACTATCAATATAATATTTTTTTAACAAATAATACAATTTAAATTCTTTTATTAATATGTTATCTGTTTTTTTATTACTTATTTTATCAGTGAAAATATCATAAAAATTATTAAAGACACCAACTACCCATCTACTGTCGTCCTGTCCATAAGTAATTTTGGAGGTAATAATATCTTTAAGTAATAAACATAACATAATATTATGAAACATTTTATGAGAATTTTTACTGTTAGGTAATGTGACCCTGGATTTCAATTCATCATTTCGTAATGAATATACGTCATCCTCCAATTGCTGAACGGATTTCTTTAAAAAAAATCCAGAAATAGGGTCCATTCCAGGAATAGTTTCTAAATCTTTTAGTCGTTTTATCCATTCATTTTCGGATATAGATTGTGCGTCATATTCCCCTAATAGGTTTAAGTTACTTAATCTATTTCTTATATTTTCAAATTTATGATATTCATTAATAAAATGATCTTTTTGACCTCCTTGTTGAACAGAAGGTATAAGTATTCCAATCCAATGTTCTTCATTCCAATTTTCTATATCACTGGGTAATTTGGATAAAAAATCATGTCTAGCGGGCCAATTACTAGTATCTATTCCAGACCTATTAAACAATGTATCCGATTGTTGGGTTTTATTAATATTAAAACTCATATTTATATATAAAACAGAATATATAAATATAAATAAAAATATGTAAATAGTAGTATATATGGATAATTTTGACTTAAATATTGATAATTATGATTTGGAAGATTTATTAAACTTGTTTCAGCTAAAATATGGGTTTAATGAAAATGAATTGAAAAGGGCAAAATCAACCGCTTTAAAAACTCATCCAGATAAGTCAGGATTAAAAAAAGAAGTATTTTTATTTTTTATGAAGGCGTACAAAATGATAGAATCAATATATGAATTTAAAATGAAAAGAGAAAAATGCGCTAGAAATACAAGTTACGAAAATGAAAAAATGGAAACGGATAAAAAGGCATTATTATTAAAAAAACTAGATGGAATGAAAGCGGGTGAATTTAATAAATGGTTTAATAATATGTTTGAAAAGGTAAAAGTAAATGATGATGATGTAGATAGTGGATATGGTAAATGGTTTAAATCAAATGAAGATGTAAATAATGAAAAAATAAGTAATAAACGTGATATGGAAGAAGCATTTAATAGAAAGAAAGCAGCATCACGTGAATTAATATTACATAGAGGTGTAAATGAAATGAGTTACAATGGTGGCGGTTATGATTTAACTAGAAGTAAACCAGATGAATATAGTTCAGACATATTTAGTAAATTACAATATGATGATTTGAGAAAGGCTCATACAGAAACAGTGGTACCGGTTACACAAGAAGATTATTTAAGAAGAAAAAAATATAGTAATGTGGAAAGTCTAAAGAAGGATAGAGCAGAAAATAATCCAGGAATGTTATCATTACAACAATCGAAGCAGTTATTAAATGGAAGAAAATCAAAGGAACAAATGGCTGATACCCAAAGAGCCTTTAAAATATTGAAAAGAGAAGAAGAAATAAATAGAGCAAATAAAGATTGGTGGAAAGAATTGCGTACATTAAAGAATTAAATTGTTTTGTATATATATAAATGCGACTATTCCAGAATTTTTTGATATTTATATTATTAACCGCAATAGGGATATTATATAAGCGTTATGAAGCAAAATATTTCCCTGATGAAGAGTTAGATAAATATAGTTTAGTAAGAAAGTATTTATTAAATGAGAGCGGATCAATGACGGGTAAAGAAATATTATGGATTCATACAAAACATGAAATTAATAGTAGAAACTGGTCATCATTTGGTTCAAGAAACAGTAGAAAATTAAACCAACCATACAAAGATTTATGTGTAGAATCAATAATAAGACAGTGTGGAGATAGTTTTAATGTGTGTTTAATTAATGATGAATCAATAGCAAAATTATTACCAGAATGGTCTATTCAATTAAATCAATTAGCGGATCCAATAAAAGAAAATGTTAGACAGTTAGGATTAGCTAAACTATTACATTCTTATGGAGGTATATTAGTTCCAGATAGTACAATTATGTTGCGTAATATTGAAAGTTTACACAAGAGTAAATTAGCAGAGAAAAGTATGTATGTTGGTGAGTTAGTAAATCGCAATAGTAGTTCAGTAAATAGTAGATTTTTCCCAAGTCACAAATTTATGGGTTGTAAAAAAAATAGTGAATGTATGAAAGAACTAATAGAAAATTTAGAAGTAATTATATCTGAAAATCACAACGATTTTGTAAAATTTACCGGATTAATTGATAAACATATAAATAAGTTATGTATGGAGGGAAAATGTAGTATAGTTTGTGGTAAGGCATTAGGTGTGAAAGATAAAGAAAATAAAGTTATATTAGTAGAGGATTTATTAAATAAGAGTCCATTAAATTTATGTATGTGTTCATTAAGTTGTATAGTATTACCAGACGATGAGATATTAAAGCGTCACAAATATAATTGGTTTGTGCGTATGAGTCATCGTCAAGTATTAGGAGGAGATTTTGAAGTAAGTAAATTTATGGTTTTATCTCTCGGTAAATAAAGTAATAAATATCATATTTGGATTTATTATATTTAATAGTGGATGTAAATGGAATATGATGAAATTTACAAATTTGTCTTATAATAGTAACAAAATTTTTATAAATCATATCTCTTTCTAAATAAAAATACTTTGAAGAAAAATAATATTTTTTTAAGTCTTCGCAAAATGGTTTAATAGCTTCATCAAGTTTAGCTCTTTTAAACGCATCTTTTGAGAAAATGAACTGATTTTTATTTTCTGTACAATATTTTTCTAAAAAATCAAAAAATTTTTCGGTAGGAAATGAAAATTGGAATATTTGACTCATATGTATATAATACTTTTAAAAAAAAATAAAATTATTATATTTTTAATAACTCGTTTGTAAATATAACAAGTTCGATATCATTTTCGTGTAAAGTATGAAAAACAGCAATATATTTCAAAATAAACATAATAATTTTATATTTAACATTTTCTTCGATAATGTTAGTTATTTTTATAAATGAAAAATAAGAGTCTAAAATATCCATAACAGAATATCCTTTATTGTAAATAGAATAAATGAGTTTAATGGATTTTTGAAGATTTTTTTCAACATACCAAGAATTAGTATAATTTTCAAATTCAAAAAAACTAATATTTGTGCATATTTCTTTGACTTTTTTTTCATCAATTGAAATATTAAGCAATTTAAATTTTTCAAGATAATTAATTAATAAACGTATAGAACTATTACAAATATTTAAAATAAAATCTTCAGCCTTTTGTGTTATTTTAAGATGTTCTGCGGTCTTAATTTTATGTAATATAATTTTTAAATATTGATGTGATATGGCTTTGAGTTTTATTATAGTACATCTGGATTGAATACTTTCGATAACTTTTTGGGTATTGCTACAAGAAGCAAGAAAATGAACATTATGACTGTATTTGTCTATACAATTTCTAAATACTTGTTGACTTTGTTCATTAATAAAATCAATATCATCAAGTATAATAAATTTTTTTTTATGCGGGACAATAGAAGGTGTTTGACAGAATGTTTTAACTTCACTTCTATAATATGATATTCCTTGTTCCTTCAAATTATTAATACGTAAAATATTATTATTAGGAATATCCTTCACATTATAATACTCTCTAATTGCTGCGAATAACAACGAAGTCTTTCCAGAACCACTATTACCTACAAGTAATATGTTTAATGAATCCATTTTATTTAATGTGTTTAATAATTGTATATATTCCTGATCAATTGTAAATTCTTTAAAAAATAATGGTTGATATTTTTTTAAAAATTGTGTATTCATAATAAATATTTAAATACTTAACTATTTAAGTAAATATAATAACAAATGGATTATTACAAAGTGTTAGGTGTAGATTCAAACAGTAGTCAAGATGTTATAAAAAAGGCATTTAGAAAATTGTCTTTAAAGCATCATCCAGATAGAGGGGGGAATGCGGAAGAATTTAAGAAAATTAACGAAGCATATTCAACATTAAGTGATGTTGAAAAAAAAAGAATGTATGATATGAAAAAAAACAATCCTTTTATGGCTGGGGGCGGAGACGGAGTAGATGAAATATTTAAAATGTTTTTTGGGGGTGGAATACCTGGTATGCCTCCTGGAATGGGAATGCCTGGTATGAATCGAAACAATATTCATATGAGTACAGGAGGATTTGGAGGAATACCTGGTATGCCTAATGTTCAAATTTTTAGAAATGGAAGACCTGTAAACATGGCGCATCAGATGGCGAAACCACCACCAATTATAAAAAAAATAGAAATATCATTAGAAGATGCTTATAATGGTATAAATTATCCTATAGAAATAGATAGATGGATAATGGTAGGAAATGAAAAAAAGAATGAAAAAGAGAAAATTTATGTGAATATTCATAAAGGCGTGGATAATGGAGAAATAAAAATAGTCCGTGATAAGGGACATGTATTAAATGATAGATTAAAGGGAGATGTAAAGGTTTTTATTAAAATAAAAACGGTAAATGGTGAATTACAACGCAAAGGTTTAAATTTATTATGTGAAAAAAATATATCATTAAAAGAAGCATTATGTGGATTTTTATTTGAAATAAAACATGTAAATGGGAAAAGTTATAATATAAAACATGATAAAGGTAATATAATTCCTCCAAATTTTATTAAACAAATAAATGGATTAGGAATGGAAAGAAATAATATAAAAGGTAACTTAATTATTAAATTTAATATAAGTTTTCCAAAAACATTAACAAGTGAACAGATCGATCAATTAGAAAAAATACTTTAATTATAATTTTTACATAAGTTATAAATTATAATTATGCGGAAATCCTTTTAGTAGGAATATCGGAACTGACTACATAAATAGAGTTTTCAGTAATAATAATATATTCACCTTCTACTTTATAGATTTTACTTACAGGACTGGTATATTCTTCTTCACTTTTAACAAGTAGTTTTTCTCCATTTTCTCTGACACCAATTAGAATTTCTTTATCACATGAGGATGTCCAATAATCGAACATAATAGGTTTATCTTCAACAATACTAAGTTTAGCACAATGTTGTAAGGTAGTTCCACTAGGAAGTCTATAATTAGATGCGGAGGCTTCTTGAGTACTTTGTGTCTCTGACATATTTATATGTTAAAAATGAAATTATCTTTTTAAATAGTTATTTATGTAAAAAAATAATATATAACAAGATTAAATGGATGATTCGCAAAAAAATTATTTAAGTGATACTAAAAACTATAATGATACAATACTAAATGACGAGATGGATGTAGTAAGGGCATATATTGATATATTGAATGAATATTTGTTTCATGCTGGAGATAAAATATTAATACAAAATCATGGATATTATATATTTGTTTTAAAAAGAGGATGTGATACAATAAAACATATATTCAATATGGTTTTTATGTATACAAAAAATTTGGAATTAACAGTTCATCATTGTAAAAAAGCATTTTTATATTATGTCGAATTTATCGGTCAAATAGGAGATGATAGTCACGCGTTTTTACAATTAAATTCTAAAGACGCTACTTTATTTGTTTATAAAAAGACAATATTCGATATAAACAATGAATATAAAAAAAAGATAGAACATACAATAAACGAACGTAAAAAATTAAGATTTATTAATGTATCTTGTAATTTATTTAATGAATTAATATTATCTATACTTGATAATGAAAATTTAAAAGGTGATACGCGATTAAGTTATATAATGTATGCCCAAAAAATGATTTGTAAAATATTCAATAAATTTATAAATCTCCCTTTTGATATTATGGAAAAATTAAGTATATGTGATTGTTTTATTTATTATAAAGGATTACTACTAACAAAAGATATCAACGATGAATGTAAGTTTTTGAATTTGTGTAATTTATATTTTAAAAAAATTCAAAATAATAAAAAAATAGATAAAACGAAGATAAAAAAAAAATTATTTCATAAGAAATGTAAAGAAAAGTTGGAAAATTTTACAGCACTTAAATTTACAAATTGGTTATTTAATTAGTAAATAATATAGTTTTCTTTCTTATTTTTTTATTTGATTTTTTCTTTTCATCATTATTGATTTTGATAAATATTTTATCATATTCAATATAAATAATTTTTTTTAGAAAATTATAAATTATATGAAGTATATTTTCATCACAATTACCAACTATTAAAACACTACCAGTTCGGAAGATCATAAATGAAATTTCTGACCATTTTCGATAAGGTCTAATGCCTTCTAATAACTTATCATCGTGTACTCCATTATTATTAGTTGAATCTGGGTTATAGAAGAATTTACATTGAATTCCTGGATATGAACAAGGGTCATATGCGGATTGAATTTTATATTCATATTTTAAACATTTATGTAGAGCATCTCTATTAACATAAAATCCACATGAAAAGTTGGAATTAATCAAAACGGTGTCTATTTTATCCTTTTTATATTTTAAATCAGATTTTGTAAAGGGAATTAATATTTCAACAACTTTATCTAGTGTAGTGTGTAACAAATCATCATATTGTATACCGGGAATTTCTAATTTTCCAGTATTGAAAATTTTAACGTGTACTTCTTTAAATACACGTTTATATTTTATTCTCAATATGAGAGCAAAACAATTATAAAATGCCCCTTTTTTCTTTTTTTTAAAACTAATTAAATCTTTTTTACATAATCCCATATCTATTTTTCTAATATCTTTAAACTTTTTTTTATTTTTCGTAACTTGATTTATTTGTGAAATAATATTGACTAGCATGTTTGGTTCCTTATATTTTTCCAAATTCATTTCTAATGTTTTAACTTCATCTTCATTATTACAATTTATCTTCATGCTTTTTTTTATAATACCTTCAATTGGTTGGTGGTATTTAATAATATTTAATTTCCAAAATATATTATATAAATCTATAGTTGAATTCAATTCACACGTTCTTGTTTTTGTTGAAATATAAATGTCACTACATTTAGGCATTTCTATTTTAGGAGTTTTTTTTACTTTTTCACTTTTTTCTAATACTTGAATTTCATTAATTGTTGAATTACTAAAAGATAGCCATTCTTCATCTAGATCATTCATTTTATATAAATTCTTTAAGTTAGTTTTAAATCAATTTTATTTTCTATATTTGTATATAAATGGAAAGTTCAAAAACTTTCACTTACAAGAGAAGCGCAAGCATTGCTATCACTAAAAAAAATGTTTTAGAATGTATTCAAGAAGAATACGATTTAAAACGTAATCAATTTGACCCTTTTAAAAAATCTCCAAATTTTTTTAATACTAAATTACAGCACCGAATGAAAGTATATTATCATTCTTTGTATAATTTATCTAGCTCTCCTACTAAATAATTTAATAAGTATACGTCATTTACTTTTTCACTATGAACTATAATTTGTATAGAATTGATAAATTCTTTATTTAATAAATCAACTCTGTGGTTTATTATGTATAATAATAATTCATTTATAAAATCCTTAATTTCAATGTTATTTTTCATACATATATTTTGTATTTCATTAATGTTCTTTTTTTCTTTCATATTTTTAAGTGTTTTTTCTAGGAATTTTTGTGATAAAATATCTGTATTAAACTTCAAATGTGAGTGATTTGATTGAATATAATTAATCATACTCCGTATATCTGATTTAAATTTTTTTTGAATTATGATAATTTGCTTTGAATTTATATTTAATCCTTCTTTATCTATTATAGCATTAAGAAAATTAAATGTATCCTTTTTTGGTAATTGACAAAACCGTAGTCTTATAAATTCGTTTTGAAGAGCATTATCTATTTTACTAATATAATTACATATTAATACAAATCTTATATTTTTATTATATTGTTGTATCAGGTATCTCAATGCTTGTTGTGCATTTTTGGTCATATAATCGACCTCATCTAAAATTACAAATTTAAGACCAGTTCCAAATAATGTTTTAGTATTTACAAACTGATTGATTTGATTTCTAATCACATCAATTCCTCTATCATCGCTAGCATTTAGATGTATTTTTAGGCCTTTATTTTTTTGGTCGTATTTTTCTTGGTATTTGTTAATTAAATTGATAATTGTTGTAGTTTTGCCCGTTCCAGGTGGTCCATAAAATAGAAGATTAGGAAACTTATTTTGCGTTACAATATTCTTTAGTAATTTTCTGTTCAATGGATCCAATACAATATCATCAAAATTTGTTGGTCTATATTTTTCTACCCAAGGTCTATTATCTGTCATATAATTAAAATAGTAATTATATTTTTAATCTATTTATAATTTATATTATAAATGAGTGAAGGAAAAACAGGAGATATTGGTGAAATTACTGAAGCTATGAATAAAGTAAGTATAAGTGGAGATTTGACACATGAAAATGAAAGATTAAAAAAGGATAAAATTGCTGTTGTAACTATAGGTCGATGGCAACCACCGCATGCCGGTCATTTAGAATTAATTGATGGCACCTATGATAAAGTAGACAAATTTCATAAAAAGGGATTTAAAAAAGCAAGAGGATTTATTTGGTTAGCCCCACGACCTGATGAAAAAAATCTTGATGTTGAAATTGGAGGTGATATTATTAATAAAAATCCTTTATATTTAATAGATAAATGGATGTATCTTAACTACATGATACCATTAAATAAATATGGAAATAAGTTAAAGTTTTTACACGTAACTGATATTGATAATGATATTAATCAAAAAGTTTTTCGTGATGATAAAGACAATGCTTCTTTTCTGACGGATAGACATGATCTAAGAGAAAGTGTCAATGAAAATGAACTCTCTGAATGTCAGAAAGTAAAATATAATTTATTATTTAAATTTGGCAAGAAAAATTTTAACGAATTTAAGAAACGAACTTATAAAATTACCACAAGATATCGTCGCAAATCTCCATCCGCTACTTGTATTGATTTTTTAAAAAATAGAGGATATAAAAAATTACTATTATTAGTTGGTAGTGATAGAGTGGAGGCTTTTCAACGTTTTAATCAAGCTCATTTAGAACGGGCATTTGGAGCAGGTAATGGAATTATAGAACAGATTGGAGTAGACAGAGGGAATGCTGGTAAGGGATTACTTTTTGATTTAGGTCAAGAAAGTGGAGATGAATCAGAAGCAAATTTTGCAGCTGATGTTATGAATTACTGTTCTATACAAGGATGTGAACAACAAGAAGAAGAAAAATCCAGAAGCCGATCTGAAAGTATTGCTGGTACATTTTCAGGAACAAGAATAAGAGATTGTGCTTATAAACTAGAAAATTTAGATTATTTTTGTAACGGGACTATGATAGGTGGTATGACTAAGGAATTGAGTTTATGTCTTTTAAATGATTTAAGAAAAAGACATGTACCTACATTAGATCCTATTACAAAAAGTGTATGGAATGAAAAAGTATCTCCAGAGTATCAATTTTTTGGTCTAGGAATGGAACATGATGAAGGATATTCACGAATGCTTTTATTCGCCGCTCAGCACGGTAATTCGAGCAGAGGGGGGAGAAAAAGAAAAACTAGAAAACGTAGAAAGGTTCCTATTAAATATGTTCCAAAACGCCTTACAAGAAAAGATAAAAAGAAAGCACGTAAGGAATTAAAGAAATCACGAAAAGCATACAAAAAGGGAAAGTATTACACACGTAAGAAGGTAAAAAGCTTTAAAAGCAAAAAGTCAAATCATGTAGTTAATGCTATGAAAATATATGGTGTTAAAAGTGTGAGTGCGTCACCGAAATTAGCAAAAAAATCAGGATGTTCTATTACTGGTTTAAAAAAATTAGTTAGTAAAGGAGCTGGTGCTTACTATAGTTCTGGTTCTAGACCTAATCAAACAGCTATGTCTTGGGGAAGAGCACGAATGGCTTCAGCTATAACTGGAGGAAAGGCAGCAGCAGTAGATTTCAAAATATTAGAGAAATATTGTAAGTCTAGTTCTAAGGCATTAAAATTAGCAAAAAAAGCAAAGAAAAAACATGGATACGGCACACGAAAAGTTAGAAAAGTTAAATTATAAATAAATATTTATTAATTAGTAAATATTTATACTATTTCAACGCCATCATAGTAATGATTATTATAACAACTTCTACATAGAGCACAATATGATTCACTTCCCCCAACAACTGTTTGTTCCGTGTGATTTGTTAGTCGAAATGTAAATATAGCTTCATTTTTTTTACATTTAATACATAATGCTTTAAGCTTAACAATATCATCACAAATAGGAATAATATCTAATAGTGTTCCAAATTTTTCTCTTTTAAAATCTCCATCTAAACCACAAACGTATACTTTTTTATTTTTACGATTTACCAAATGGTCAACATAAAACTGTAGGTCTGAAAAGAATTGTCCTTCGTTAATAAAGAAGACGTCAAATGGATCAATTCTTTCCTCTTCTTTTAACATTAAATAGTCTAATTTTTCACAACTAAAAGTGTTATCTACTACTGATTTATTATGAGTGCTTGTTTTAGTATTTCCAGAACCATATCTATCGTCTGTTGAATGATTTATAAAACAGCAATTAAATCCGCCTGATATATGTCTATTATATTCTTTAATGAGTTCAGTAGTTTTTCCAGAGGTCATGGGACCTAGAATTATTTTGAGATATCCCGCAGGATTTATAAAAGTAGCCATATTTGTATAATAGGATTTTATTTATTTAAGTAATTATCAATTTTATACGGATATGAAAATATATGCGCGAAGTATTTTTAAAAAAGTATTTAAATAATTATCTATTATTTGTGTTATATCAATGCCCAGAAAGGCAAAAGCAAAAGTCGAGAAGCCCCCGCCAAAGAAACGCGGAAGAAAACCAAAGAAAAAGCCGGAAAATGAAAAACCAACTATTCCAAAGAAACGTGGGAGAAAACCAAAGGGAGGAAAAATACTTAAAAAAAATGAAAAAATACCAAAAACAGAAACAGAGACAAAGCCTAATATTGTTTTACATTTAAAATGTAAAACGGAATCTTTACAGGAGTTATCTAATTTTAATAATACAATGTATGATTCTGCGCCTACAAATCCCACAAATTCTTTTAATTTATTTAATAATAGTAAATTAAGTACTATTAATTATAAAGTATTAAAAACAAATGAAACTCCAGAATTAAATATAAAGTCAAATAAAACTACACATATAAATAAAACGGAAGAAATACATAAGGAAAATATAGATGTTAAAGAAGTATGGAACAAATTAAACAAACTAAAACATAATTTAAGGACAAATAATGTGTCTGATAAAAATTCTGCTTGTTTTTGGTGTACTTATGAATTTGATAATCCAGCAATTTATATTCCAAAACAATATAATAATGGAATGTTAGAAGTATATGGATGTTTTTGTAGCCCTGAATGTGCGTGTGCTTATCTTAAAAACGAGGATATAGACAATTCTGTAAAATGGGAAAGATATGCTTTATTAAATAATACATATTGTAAAATGTTTGATTATACTAAAAATATTAAACCAGCTCCTAATCCTCATTATACATTGGATAAGTTTTATGGTAATTTAACTATTCAGGAATATAGACGATTATTAAAAAATCAGAGAATTTTAATGGTTGTTGATAAACCAATGACCAAGGTTTTACCAGAATTATACGAAGAAAATAATGAGATTCCTAATATATTTCAGGATATATTACATACAACAAATAAACCAAAAACTAATCAATTTAGATTACAAAGAAGTCAGGAAAAGAAAACAAAAACAAATGCGCTAGCAAATAATTTTAATTTGTAATAAGGTATAATTGACTTTATTATAAATTAACACATTTTAGTATATGTTTTATTAGGTAGTAGTTCACCTGGACACATAGGATTTGGACACTCTGTTTTACAACTAAGAACATTGGGTGGACTATATACACACATTGGATATTGGGCCTTTGCCGCTAAAAAGTTGTTGTATACCGTTTTTAAATATTTTTGTTTTTCTTCTTCTTGTGATTTACGTTGTTTAAATTCTTTTGCAGCAGTATCCATAAAATTTCTAATTTCAAACATCATTTTTTCATTTACACTTTTTTTTTCAGGTTTCTTCTTTTTATTTCTAAAATTTGGGTTTAAATACTCTTTAATTACATTCATATAGTTTCCATTCCATTCTTCTAATTTACTTTTAGCCTGTTCTTCGGTATAATTCGTTTGAGATTTTATTAGTGAAATCGCTCCATTATAACGATCATTTTTATCCATATATTAAATTAAAATAATATAAAAAATGAGTTTAAACGGAAAAGTAACAATATTAATATAATGTCTAATATGACTAACCAATCTAATGAAATAGATATAGCACCCATGTTAAACGATATTAATAAAGTATTAAAGGGACATCTTACGTCTATTCTTGGACCTATGATAAATGAAAAAAATGCTATTCAAAATGTTTTACTAAATATGCCTTATGTTAGAAGACTAAAGGCTGAGAATGAAATATTATCAAGGCAAGTAATTCAACTTAAGACTGAATTGAATGGTCAAAAAGAATATTATGAGAGAGAGTTAGAAAATGCATCAAAGAAAAATGTTAAATTAGAAGTAAGAGATACTAAGTCGGGGAAACCAGAAACTCCTTCAAAAATTGTTGAATTGAAACAACAAATGTGGAGAACTAATGTAAAGGTTGGTCAATCTGAAGAAGAAGAAGATGAAGAAAATAATTATGGTAATTTATATGGAGGAGAAAGCGAAGATGATGATGATGATGAAATGTCTGAGTATGAAGAATGTAATAGATGTGAAAAAATGAATAATATAGATTTGTTACAAGACGGGTCTTGTTTTAAATGTTTAGCCGACGATAAAGAAGATGTTGTAGAAATAACATCTAATGGAACTATTGAATCAAATACTGAAGAAGAAACAATTAAAAAGGTTACTGTATGGGATTTAAATAGTCAAAATAGTGTAGATGAAGAAGTTGACGAAGAAGTTGATGAAGAAGATGAAGAGGATGAAGAGGATGAAGAGGATGAAGGTGATGAAGAGGATGAGGGGGATGAAGAGGCAGAGGTAGGTGAAGATGTAGATGAAGAGGTAGATGAAGAGGTAGATGAAGAGGAAGGCGAAGAGGAAGAAGAGGAAGAAGAAGAGGAAGATGAAGATGAAGAGGAAGAGGAAGATGAAGAGGAAGATGAAGAGGAAGATGAAGAGGAAGAGGTAGAGGTAGATGAAGAAGAAGAAGAGGAAGAAGAGGGGGAGGAAGATCCAGAAGAACAAATTCAACCAGTAGATGACGAAGATGACGAAGATGATATGGAAGTAGAAGATGTGGAAATAGATGGTGTTCAATATTTAACAACGAGTCCTGTTAATGGAAAAATATATAAATGTGATGAAGATGGTGAAATGGAGGAAGACGAAAATGGTGATTTCATAGTTTGTGGATATTTTAAAGATGGTATAGCAAATTTTATATAATTATAATATAAGTAAAATGGTTTTTAATCAGTTATGTCCACCAGCTTTGATATATTTAATATTTTCAACTACTCAGGTTATTATAGATTCAGTAAAGGGATTATATAATACCGCATTAATGAAAATTTGGGTTGCTATACTTTTCACAATATTATTAAATTACTTATGTTCTCTAGGTTTAGGAACAATTTCTTGGTTAATTGTTTTTATTCCTTTCATTTTAATGACTCTAGTTGTAGCGGTTTTATTATTAATGTTTGGATTAGACCCATCAACCGGAAAATTAAAAATGGAACAACAAGATAGTCATAAGCATCATAAACATGGCGAAGAGGAAAACGATGCACATAGCCACGGCGATGGAGATCATATAGATCCAGATGTTAATACCTCTCAAAAAACAGACACCAATAATTTAGGTTATTCGAATTCAAATGAGAAAAGTGTGGGGAATTCAAAAACACAGGATGCTAAGCCAGAATCAAAACAAGAAAAAACGGATAAAATTTTAAAACGTTCTATTTTATTTTATCAAGAAGATGTTCCACATAAAGATGGGATGTTAGCTAAAAAAAAAGGCGGTGAAGATTTAAAAGGCGCAACATCTGTAAGTGGTGATGTAGGTAGTTTTGATTCTAATCATGTAAAGTTATTCATAGAAGATATGACAAATTTATTATATGGTATGCAAGAACACGAAATTGCGAGTTGGTATAAAACAACCGCTTTAGAATGTATTAATAATTTGGAAGGAACAACAAAAGAAAAAGAGCAAAAAGTAATTAATTGCTTGAGCGAGGCACGAACAGCTATGCTTGGAAAATTTACAGACCCACAAAAAAGAAATCTATTAGAAAACAATATATTACACAGATATTGTCCAGACGCTAAAAGTGATAGTGAGTGTGGGGAGGCAGTAAAAAAAAATTGGTTAAAATTTGAATAAAAAGAATATAAAAATTATATATTATTATTTTACATAATATATAATGATAGAAATGTTATATTATTTAGCAGGTGTAAGTGTTGTAGGAACAATTGGGTTTGGTTTATTTTATTTATATGATGAAAGAACCGCAACAACAATAATTGAAGATTTTTCTTGGAGTGCTGTAAGAGCATATCATCGTGTAAATATGGAAACAAATAATTTACGTAGATATTTGGAAACAGAATTTTCAGAAGGAAAAAACTCAGATATAGAAGAAGATGAAGATGAAAGTGAAGAAGAAGAAGAGAAATTAGTAAGTTTTCTTGGATATAATGATGATGGTAGCGTGTATACAACAGATGAATTAGAAAACAATAATTACATAGACGATGAAAGTTTTAATATGATGATGTTAGTAAAAAAAGAAGAAGATGGTCGTTTATTTAAAAGAATACACGAAAAAGGAGAAATATCTACAGAAGTAAAATTTGAAAAGGTAACGAAGCCATTTTTATCTGTAGAAGTAGAACAAAATAACAATAGAACAGCTATTCATGATAAGTTAAAAGGTTTTTATATTAATGGAAATATGTTATTAGATAAAATATTTTTAAAATGGTATTTAGAAGAATTTTATGGGATGAATTTAGAAGACAATTATAAAATTCATATAATTGATAGTAATATTGAAATGCATAAAATTCAATATGATCAATCAGTAACAATTCAGGCTAAGGAACAACTTTATTCAATAACTCAAGTATAATATATTTTAATAAATAGATTTAAACAAAATTGATTAAAATATATCATAATGGAATCCTCTCAACACATGGAAAATCCATCTCAATTAGTTATTGAGAATACCCCACTTTATGATAAATGGGTTCTTTGGGCTCATTTACCACATGACACTGACTGGTCTTTAAAAAGTTATATTCAGTTAATGAGCTTGACCAGTATGGAAGAAGTTATTGCATTATATAATTCAATTCCTCCAGCGATGGTAAAAAATTGTATGTTATTCCTTATGAGGCAAAATATTAAACCTATGTGGGAGGATCCAAATAACAAAGCGGGCGGTTGCTTTTCATTTAAAGTAACAAACAAAAATGTTCCGGAAGTATGGAAACAAGTAAGTTATTTGCTTACAGGAGAAAGTTTATCTAATGATAGTTCATTTCAAGATAGTATTACAGGAATAACAATTAGTCCAAAAAAATCATTTTGTATTTTAAAAATTTGGATGAAAAATTTGGACTTTCAAAATCCAAGAGTAATTAACGAATTGAGCGGTTTACAAATAGGTGGTTGTTTATTTAAGAAACATAAACCTAATTATTAAATAATCTATAAATAATATATAATTATGTTCTTTATAGAAGCAATAAATATAGCAAAAGCATCACCATTATTAATGTTTACAACAACGATATTAGGATACTTTTTAACATATCATAAAACTTTTTTATTGTTATTAATGGGTTTTGCTGGTAATACATTGATAAATTATGTATTAAAACATTTTATTATGAAACCAATAATGGGGGATAGAAAATATCCAGTTATAGGACAAGGACCTAGACCAAAAGGAGCAAGGTCTTGTGGACTTTTTGAAAAATCAAGTATTACGGATATTAAATCATATGGTATGCCTTCAGGTCATGCACAAATGGCTGGATTTTTTACATCATATAGTATGTCTAAATTGGGTGAAGATAAAGTAGCACTTCCATTTTATATAACAGTAGGAACACTTTTAGGGTCGTGTCTTATTTTTATAATGTATAGTAGAGTTTATTCAAAATGTCATACAATTCAACAAACAGCCGCTGGTGCTTTAATTGGTTTGATTTTAGGAAATATATTTTTTAATTATAAGGAAAATGTTGGAAGATATATACCAAATAAGTTATATGAAATTTATTAATTCCAATAAGTTAATAATATATTTTTATTGTTAATAAATTCACTTGGTAATAATTTGTGAATATATTTTTCAAAATACTTTTTACTTACTGTTAATATTTTATTATTATTATTAGAATATTTACAATACAATACATATGTATCATATATGGAAATGCAATTGGTTTCACTGTCTTCAATGAGTTTATTGAATTTATTTTCAAAAGCTTCTAAGATTTCTTGTTGTTTATTCCACAATTTACAAGATATATTTTTAATAGTTTTTCCATCATCACTTTGATATGATGTATAATGTGAGATTAGATCTTGTAATAAATTTTCATTAATATTACATTCAACTTTATTTTGTAATATTTTGTATATTTCACTTATTTCCAATTCGTCGTCTTCATCATAAACAATGTAGTTCTCAAAAAACGTTTTAAATATTTTAATTTTGTCTCCGTGTAAAGTATATAAATTTAAATAGTTACCTGAATTATATTGTAATTTATTTCTAAGTATATTTTCTAGCTCCACTTTATAAATTATATTTTCTATATTTTTCTCTTTAAGAAACATATTCCATAAAAACTGCATATCACTGGTGTGGATTTTACTATTTTCTTTAGTATAGGTAAATTTATTAATAAATGTGTTTATTATTGCTTCTTTGCTATTGTTTTTCAAATAATATATTTCATTCTTAAACAATTCGTTTCTTTGTAAAGCATAATTTTCCGCGTTTATATATCTTGTTGAATAATGACAGCATAAAACAATGAAATTTAAAAAGTTTTCTTTTATAAAAGAAAACCATACAGATTTATTTTTGATATTATTAGTGAAATATATTAACCTGCTATTATTATATGATTGACCCCGATATTTAAATTTGAATTGATTCATAGCATTTAATTTTTTTTCAAAATAATATCCGGATAAATTTTCTATTATCTCAAAAAATTCTTTACTTTTTTCTTGAACAAAATAAATATTGGGGCTTTGTTTATTCAATATATTATCTCCAATAATCGAAAAAAAATATTTGACCTTTTCTTTATTTGAAAATAAAATAGGTGTGAAAAAGTTAATCATATTTTGAATAGTGTCTGTTTCAGGAATAGAATTTAATAGATTCTTTTTCTTTATATATTCAATTATTTTTGATTTAATTTTTTGTTTATATTCTAATAGTGTTTTTTTTTCGGTTATATCATTTAAAATTTTAAACCATAAGTTATCTTCTGGAATGATTTTATAATCTAATCCGTTATATTCTATGAAAGTATCAGTGCTTTTGATATAAAAATATTGGTATTCTTCATTGGAGAGAAAATTATTAATATATCGTTTACTTTCTTTTTCTAAAAATATACGCCTCTTTTCTTGAGCATTATATTTGTCTAATAAAGCAGGAAGTTGTTTTTCTACATAATATGATAATTTTTCAATAGTTTTTGGAGAACTCTTGTGTTTATCATATAATTGAGTAATTTTAACTATTAAATTTTCCATTTAATAATTAAATATAGATGTTTTTAAGTATTTTATTAATTTTCTTGAATGTGGTTTAATAGTTTATATTTTTTTAAACCGTGAATTGATATTCTATATACGTGTAATTTATGCAACATTAATTTTAATAATTCGTAAATGTCTTTATCAAAACAATCAACTAATAGCAACCTATCTTTGATAAATGATGAGTTGTAATTGTCAAAGAATTGTAAACAATTATGTTTAAACATAAAAGAGTTTTTTTCGATAAAATTATGATGGGTAAATAACATAAATAAAATAACTCCTAGTGACCAAATATCTGTATTATAATAATAAGTTTTTTGTAATAACATTTCTGGACTTGTATAACCTTGGGTTCCACATATAGTTTTCTTATTGTTTTTATTTATTTTTCTACAGCTTTCTAAATCTATAATTTTTATTTTAATAGGATTCTTACTTGTTAATATAATATTTTCTAATTTTATGTCTAAATGAACTAAATTATTATTAAATAATTCAAATAGACCATCTGTTACACTTTTTACTAAGCTTAAACATTTTGTTTTATTTTTTTTTTCGAAAAATCCATTTTCTATTGATTGATATAAATCTTCTCCTTCAATAAAATTATAAAGTATATAATGATAATTTAAGTTAGAAAATGAATTAAAATATTCAGGTAAATTTTCGGTAGTGTTAAGATTTTTAAGTATTTTAATTTCGCGATTAAATCTATTATTTTTTGTAATTTTAATTTTTTTACATGTATAGTGTTTATCATTCATTGTTATTTTGTAACATTTTCCATTATGTCCTTCGCCTATTATTTTGTGTTCAAATTTTTTTATATCAAAATCTAAATATTCAATATTAACTTCACTTATATCATTATCGCTACCACTAGAACTTGTAGGTTGATTCATTATAGCAACTGATCTCCAACAACAATTCATTAATATATTGATTAATAGTAAATTTTTTATTTAAACGCATAAGTATTTAAAAGGAAAAAGAATAATTTCTATATATGAGTAATAATTCCAAATATGTTTTAGAAATGAAAACTGTTCAAATAGCTCCTGTTAGAACATTAATGACTGCGTTAAAAGATATATTATTAGAAACTAATATTATTTTTAATCAAGAATATACAGATTCATCGGGAAAGCTTATCCCAGCTGGTATTCGTGTAATTAATATGGATAAATCTCACACTATATTAGCTCATTTATTTTTAGATGCTTTAAAATTCGAACATTTTTATTGTAAATATCCTAAAATTGTTATTGGTGTTAACATGCTTCATCTTTTTAAACTTATTAATACAATTGATAATGATGATACATTAACTATTTATATCGAAGAAAAAGATTATAGTGATGGTATAGTAGAGTATCTTGGTCTTAAATTTGAAAACGGTGATATTAAACAGTCTAAAATTCAAAAGCTAAAACTTATTGAACCTGATGAAGAAGAGCTTGATATGCCTTCCGTTAAATTTTCTTCTATTATTAATCTACCTTCTACAGATTTTCAAAAAATTATTCGTGATTTAAGTAATATATCTGAAAGACTTGAAATTAAATCTGTTGGTAATGAGTTAGTATTTTCATGCACTGGTCCTTTTGCTAGTTGTAAAATTAGTAGAAGTGAATCAGATGGTATTACCGAATTTGTAAAGAAATGCGATGATACTAGTGTAATTCAAGGTGAGTTTTCCCTAAAGAACCTGTCTTATTTTATCAAATGTACCAATTTATGTAATAATATTGAAATGTATTTGGAAAATGACTTGCCTCTTGTTGTTAAATATAATGTAGCTTCTCTAGGTGAAGTTAAGTTATGTGTTGCTCCTTTACCTTCTATCTAAAATTTATATTTTTCTCTCCAAAAATAAAAAATATAAATTATTTTAAATCAAAATGCTTAGCATTTCTTGAACTTACCCTTCTTAGGACCAGATTTGTGTCTGCAACGTCTTGTTTTACGTCTTGCTTTGCGACCCTTTGATGATTTACGTCCCTTTTTAGCAGTCTTAATAGCACCGAATTTACCCTTTTTGGTAGTGTACCCGGCATCACGAAGCTGTTTAAGAAGTTTGTTTTTCTTTGAACTTTTTTCTACTGAAACAATACGTCCCTGTTTGTTGTATTTTAAGTCACGTCTAGTAAGAGCATCACCACCTTGGCTTTTAGTTCTACCGTAACTTGTTTTGAATGCAGTTCCATGCATAACTTCAGCACGTGTTCCTACTAAGTTTTTGTATGTGCGTCCAGCTTTTACACCAGCACGGCGCATTTTACGTCTACTTGCTCTGTTTCTTCTAACCATTATATATTTTATCAAGAAAAAATATGAACGCAAATTATTACTAAATAAAATAATTTAATAATAAATATAAAATTATAGTATAATACAATGAAAATAATTTTTACACCGTCTATTAAACTATTTTCGTGTGTCCATATAAGTGCCTTAATCTTTTTCTTTATATTTGGTTACGAAGGATATTTACATTACTTATTTATTACACTTGGTTATATAGCACAAACTTATTTCGAATTTGCATCACATTATTATTTATTCCACGGTCCTTTCTGGAAGTTTCATCAAAAACATCATGTGGAACCATCTAACGATACCCATTTATTAGTTCCATTTGCTTATAGTATTCCGCTTGGTATAACTATTCATACTGGTTATTATTATTTTTTACCACTTAAAACAACTTTTTCATTTATGACTGGCCACACCTTATCTTATTTGTTCTTTGAATATATTCATTACATATCACATAGAAGACCTAGACATTTAGTTTATATCTTAAAAATACCTTTTATAAAAGAGTTATTATTAGCTCACAAGAAACACCATTATAAAAATGGAAAAATATTAAAAGATAAAGATAGTGATTTTAAAAACTATGGCTTTACAACATTATATTGGGATAAAGTTTATGACACTTATGAATAAATAATTTTTCATGTTTTACGTTTTGGAGAGAAATTTATCATATTTTTGTAAAATATAATGAATAATTTAGAAAATGAGTTTGAAGAATGTGCAAATTTAGTAAAAAATGGATCTTGGGGAGACAAGGTTCCATATGAGCGCAAACTCAAATTATATGCATTTTACAAAAGAATCACAGTTGGTGAAAATACAACACCTCAACCATGGTCGGTTCAATTAGAGGCACGAGCAAAATGGGATGCTTGGAAAGCAATAGAAAAATTTTCAAAAGAAGATTGTATGAAATTATATATTAAAGAATACAAAAGTCAAGCACAAGATTTTGGTAATTAATGTTTTAGTATGTATAGCCAATTTTCTTCTATTTCATCAGGGTCTGGGCTAGCTAAAATCTTTTTAATTAGTGGATCTTCACTTTCATTAACATAATGAGTATACATCTTTTCAGTCCATCCGTATCTGTTTTCATAACCATCTTCATAACTTGGACTTTCTTTTATAAAAGACATACTAAATCCTGCCTCTTTATTATTACGTGTAAATGTTAATTCTATTGTTCCTTTTCTACCAGTAGCAAATTCATTATATTCAGCTTCCCAACTAGTATAACTACTTTGTAATCTTAAATTAGTTATGCCTTCAAGATCTTTATCTTCAATATTAAAATGTTCGAATAATTTTTTTTTTACTTTTTCATTTCTTAATAGTTGGACCTTTGCTTCAAGGTCTTCAATCTGTGCGTTAAGTTCATCTATAGTAGTAGTCATCTTTAGTATATAAATATACTAATTAACAAATTCAATTTTATCTAAGTTATATTTATAATGAATTTTAATAATAATGAAAAAATGATAAAAGCCGCTACAGATCCAAAATATAGGGAATTACTTCAAGTAGCTCGAAAACTAGAAAAAACAAAAGAATATAAAGCACATAAACAACAAACAATAACAAAAAGAAAAGAAGAAGGAAGAAAAAAATTGGTTGGAAATTTATCAGAATTCTTTGGGAAACCGCCACTATCAGGCGGTAAAAGAAAAACAAAGCGTAAGAAAAGATCCAGAAGGAAGAAAACAAAGAAATCTCGCCGCCGCCGCCGAAAAAAAAAAACTAAGAGGCGTAGAAGAAGATAAATATATAATAAAATTATTTACTTATTATATATGTCTGGAGAACAAAAGTCTGGTGAATCAAAAGTTCAAATTCCTCAATTTCGTCAAGCTTCCGCAAAAGCTTTGGCTGAAGGTAAAACTACAGGCCACATTAGCAGTGGTGTAAGACCCCCGTCCCCTGGGTCTCGACTTTCCCGCCGCTCGCGTTTCGGGCTGAGGACGTCGCCTCGACGAGGGGTGCCAAGGACAGTGCCCGATCATCCCTGGGGAGAAGGATTGCATCATATTGGTATATTAGATGAAGTCGAAGAACATGGTAAAAAACGCAAAGAAAAGGCGGCGAAGATAAAGGCTATTGGTAAAAGAAACAGAGATATATTTCCCATTAAAGCGCGTATGGGTGTTAAAGAAGGAAAGGAAACGGAAACAATACCAGCATTTTTGACTGAGAGAATTAAGCAGTTATCTAAAGACCCGATATCTGATTTAACAAAAACATCTTTAGGTGCCGAATCACAAAGAAAAGTTACGGGTATAAAAAAAGATAAACGACGAAAAAAAGATCCACAATCTGCTGGTAAAAGAAAAACAAGAAGAAAGAAGAGAAGAAAAACAAAAAAAAATAAAAGAAGCAAGAAGCGACGCGTTAAGAAAAGAAAGACTCGTAAAAGACGTAGAAAAAGAAGATAAAAATAAAATGTAACTAAATTGTATATGTTTAGAAGCTTGTTTAAAGCTAAGCAAAACATAAAATTTTTTAGAGCATTTAGTGATAGTAAATTACCAGAAGTAAAATGGAGAGGAGACGGATTAAATACCTTGCCTAATAAAGTAGGAACAAAGTCAGAATTAAAAGAAGATAATCCAAATTGGAAAGCAACAAAGGGAGATGGTAAATCAATATATGATTGTGAAAATGAAAGTTGGTGTATTCCAAAAGGCGAACCATTAGTTCGAACATATAAAAAAATTAATGTAAAGCTTGATATGGATGAACATATTGGTCCAGAATGGATTGATGCTAATCTTAGAGAAGATTAATTATATAGTATTTTATATATGGAAAATAAACGATGTCGATATGATAAATTATGGTGTGCGAAAGAAGAAGTAAGAGACTTGGAGCGTTTATTGGAAGAAGCTAGAATAAGATTGAATAATGAAATAGAAACAAATGGAGGAAGATCTTGGTGGGAATATATGTGGTATTGGTTCGGATATTATTATTAAAAGTATTTAAATTTAATAATAATAAAATTGAAAATAATTTAAACAAATAAAAACATATTACAATCACTTATGTCTACTTCATCTTCAGATTTAGCAAACGTATACCAGTCAAAGACTGCTATTGAGCATATTTTAGATGCTCCTGATACATATATTGGTCCAGTTGATAGTGATGAAATCACTACCTGGAAATTAAAGGATGATGGAACTATGGAACACGGAACAGTAAACTTTATTGGAGGTCTTTACAAAACCTTCGATGAAGGTGCTGTAAACTGTAGGGATCATGTAGTTCGTTTATTCCAGAAAATTTTATCAAAAGAAAAAAATATCATCCCGGTGCGTAATATTAGTGTTACTGTTGATAAAAAAACAGGTGTTATTACTATGTATAATGATGGTAATGGTGTAGATGTTGCTAAGCATCCTGATAATGATTTATGGGTTCCTGAAATGATTTTCGGTCATTTAAGAACATCTACAAATTATAATAAAGAGGAAAAGAAAATTGTTGGTGGTAAAAATGGATTTGGTTTTAAATTAGTATTAATTTATTCCAAGTGGGGTGAAATTGAAACCGTAGACCATATTAGGAAGAAGAAATATTCACAACGATTTGAAGATAATCTTACAACTATTTGTCCTCCAAAAATTAAAAGAAGTACAGCAAAGCCTTATACAAAGGTAACGTGGCTTCCAGATTATGAGCGTTTTGGTATCAAAACATTAACAGATGATATGTTTAATCTTTTCAAGAAACGAATTTATGATATTAGTGTAATTACAGATAAGTCAGTAAAGGTTGAATTTAATGGGGAAACTCTTCCAAGTAAATCATTTGAAAATTATATGGATTTATATATTGGACCAAAAACAGATGCGAAGAGAGTATTTGAAAAAGTAAGTGACCGTTGGGAAATTGGTGCTTGTCTAAGTCCATTAGACGAATTTACACAAGTATCATTTGTTAATGGAGTAAATACACTAAAAGGTGGAAAACATGTTGATTATATTTTAAATCAAATAATTAAGAAAATGACTACTTATATTGAAAAAAGAAAAAAAGTGCGTGTTAAATCTACAACAATCAAAGAACAGTTAATGTTGTTTGTAAATAGTGTTATTGAGAATCCTAGTTTTGATTCACAAACAAAAGAGTGTTTAAATACACCACAATCAAAATTTGGTTCAAAATGTAATATTAGTGATAAATTTATTGATAAACTAGCAAAAATGGGAGTAATGGAAGCTGCTTTAAGTTTAAATGAAATAAAACAAAGTAAGGCTGCTAAGAAGACAGATGGAAAGAAGAGTAGAAATATTCGAGGTATTCCTAAGCTTATGGATGCGAATTGGGCTGGTGGTCATAAATCAAATGAATGTAGTTTAATTTTATGTGAGGGAGACTCAGCAAAGGCGGGGATTGTTTCAGGACTTAGTAAAGAGGATAGAAATACATTTGGTATATATCCTCTCAAGGGTAAATTAATGAATACATTGGATCAAAATATTGAGAAAATTAATAATAATAAAGAGATTACTGAAATTAAAAAGATTTTAGGATTACAAACAGGTAAAGCATATACAAAAGATGATATTAAAAAGGCATTACGTTATGGTAGAGTATTAATTATGACGGATCAGGATTTGGATGGAGCACATATTAAAGGGTTAACATTAAATATGTTTCATAGTCAATGGAAGGAGTTAGTAGAAATTCCTAATCTATTTGGATATATGAATACTCCAATTCTAAAAGCTACAAAGGGAAAGAGAGTTAAATCATTTTACAATGAGAGTGACTATGAGAAATGGAAGCTTAAAAACGAAGGTGGTAAGGGGTGGAAGATCAAATATTATAAAGGTCTGGGAACATCCACGTCAAAAGAATTTAAAGAGTATTTTGCTAAGAAAAAATTTATTATGTTTAAACATACAGGTGAAGCAAGTGATAATGCTTTAGATAGATGTTTTAATAAACGCCGTGCGGATGATAGAAAAGAATGGCTTTCTGGTTATGATAAAGATAGAGTATTAAACCCAACACACGATATGGTTTCAATTCAAGATTTTACAGATAATGAACTTATTCATTTCTCAAAATATGATTGTGAACGCAGTATTCCTTCGGCAGTAGATGGAATGAAAACAAGTCAAAGGAAATGTTTATTTGCTGCTTTTAAGAAACCTTTACATAAGGAAATGAAAGTTGCTCAATTTGGTGGATATGTTAGTGAAATTAGTGAATATCATCATGGCGAGATGAGTTTATATGGAACAATTATTGGAATGGCTCAAGAATTTGTTGGTAGCAATAATATTTCGGTATTACAACCAAATGGCCAATTTGGAACAAGATTAAAGGGAGGAAAAGATGCAGCTAGTGAAAGATATATCTTTACACAGCTAAGTAATATAACTAGAAAAATCTATCCAATTGAAGATGACCCTTTACTAGATTATATTAATTATGATGGAACTATCGCAGAACCAACTCATTATCTTCCTATTCTTCCTATGGCTCTTGTAAATGGAGGAAAAGGTATTGGAACTGGATTTGCGTATGAAGGATTATGTCACGATCCACTAACAGTAATTAAATATGTAAAAAATAAATTAAATAATAAATCCAACAAAAATGTTTTAATTGAACCATATTATGAGGGATTTAAAGGAACTATTTGTAAAGAAGATGTAAAGGGGTCAACACGTCATATTTTCAAAGGTAAATATGAAATTATAGGACACGACCAGGTTATTATTAGGGAATTACCTATTGGAAAGTGGACAGTGGATTATAAAGCAGAATTAGAGACTCTTATGGAAGATAAAGGAAAGAATGGTAAAAAGAAGAAACCTATTGTAAAGAATTATACAGATAATTGTACGGAGTCAATAATTGAGTTTAGAGTAAAATTTCATACTGGAGTATTACCGGATTTAGTAGGAAGTCAGAAGGGAACAAGTAATGTAAATTATTTTGAAAAAGTTATGAAATTAACAACAAGTAAAACTCCTAACTTATGGATGTTTAACGAAGAGCAAAAACTTAGGAAATATGCGAATGTTCAAGAAATTATTGATAAATTTTATCCAATTAGATACAAAGGATATGTTGATAGAAAAGACTATCAAATTAAGAAATTACAGAGAGAATTAGTTCAAATTAGTAATAAGGCACGATTTATTAAAGAACAGTGTGACGATATTATCGACTTAAGGAAGAAAAAGAAAGAAGTAGTTATTCAACTATTAAAGGAAAGAACTTATGATGTTTTAGACGGTGATGAAGAATATAAATATTTAAGAGAAATGAGACTATCAATGGTAGAAGAGGAAAATTATAATAGACTTATGCTTGAGAAAGAAAATAAGGCTAAACAATTAGAAGTGGTAATGAATACAACTGTTGAACAAATGTGGTTAAGAGAATTAAATGACCTAGAGAAAGCAGTAGCAAAATATAGAAACGACCGAAAGGTTCGACAGTTTGGATTAGGAGCAAAGATAAAGAAAAGTAGTAAAAAGGGAAAGAAAGGTAAAAAATAAATGTAATAATTATTAACAATTACATTTAAAAAAATTTTTTTAATTCTAATATATTATTGCTATAAGTAGAAACTGGTCTTCGAATAGGAACAGCTAAGTTACTTACATCATTTTTGTAGTTAATATATGCTTGAGCTTCGCTACATATTTGAGGAACACAGTAATCAGCAACAATATGATTTAATGCTTCAACTTGACCAGTTATATTATTAGGATTATTTGCTGCGTTTTGTAAATAAACACTTCTCATAATAATTTTTAATGTATCCTCATCCTGATACCCTATTTCAAATCGACCTTTTGAATTATTATAAACACCTTGCATAATTTTTTTTTGTACAATAATTATGTTTCCTTTTGAAAAAAATACTTTAGACAACATATTATCTTCTAAATTACCAGTAAGTGCATTTCTATAAGAAGTTATATTTTGTTCTACTGGAATTTTATCGTATAAGTTAAATACACTATTGGGTGTATTGTTTAATATATTAACTCTACCATTTGGATTATTCATTTATATTACATAGACAAAAAAATATTATATTTTAATTTTATATATGAGTTTTCAACGTAATGTATTAACCATAGCAATAGTATCATTTGTACTACTTTTATTATTAATAGGAGTAATGATGAATAATGCTAAAAATAATCAAGCATATCCTCCAGAATTATCGGCGTGTCCAGATTATTGGCAAGTATTAAATGATGGTAAATGTCAGAATGTTAACGCTTTAGGAAATGGAACACCAAATATTAAAGATTTTTCAACTATGGATGCTAAGGCAAGATGTAATTGGTCAAAACAATATGGTATTGAATGGGACGGTATATCAAATGTTAGTCCAAAATTGTGTTAATTTGATATAATAAAATAAAAAATTATATCAAATGGAAATAATAATGCTTCCAGAAGATTTAGTAAAGATGATATATTCTTATATTCCTTGCGAAACATTATCATTAACTAATAAGTTTTATTGGACAAAGAATTATAAAAAAACGTATTCTAATAAATTACAATCTTCATATTGGAGATATATATTGCGTAGTGATAATTGTTTTGTATTTGAAGAATATATTTCTAATAGTTTGCCTTATTTTTTAAAGGAAAAAAAAGTTATTTATAAAAGCCAAATATATCCTAGAAAATTAGAATTAGTAAATTTTTTGATTAATTTTACATTTAATTCACAAAAGTGTAAAGTAGTTTTAGATAAAATTATGAAAAGCAAAAGATTAGGATTTAAAAAAATAAGAGTAAGGTTAAATAAATGGAGCAATTAGATATGAATTTTTTATTAAATCGTCAAGAATCCGAAAAAATATTCAGAGACGCAATCGACCATTTTGAAAAAAATAAAAAGAATCAGTTGGTAAAAAGAGGTATTTATTTATATGGCCCACCTGGTTGCGGAAAAACTATATTTGTTGAAAAAATATTGAAAAATATGAATTATGATATTATTAAATATGATGCTGGCGACGTTAGAAATAAATCAATTGTAGATAAAATTACAAAGCATAATATGAGTGATAAAAATGTATTAAGTCTTTTTCAAAAAAAAGCAAAAAAGTTGGTAATTATGATGGATGAATTAGATGGAATGAATAGTGGTGATAAAGGAGGTATAAATACTTTAATAAAACTTATAAGACCAAAAAAAACAAAAAAGCAAAAAAAAGAAGAAACTACTATGATTCCTATTGTTTGTATAGGTAGTTGTCATATCGATAAAAAAATTAAAGAAATGATAAAAATATGTGTATCTATTAAATTACAATTACCAAGTAATAATGAAATAAACAAAATTATAGGTATCCTTATGCCGAAATTAGAAAATGAATTAAAAACCAAAATGGTTACTTATATAGATGGGGATTTAAGAAAATTAAAATCAACTTATGATATTTATAAAAATCAAGAAAGTATACTTAAAAATCAATTGATCCAAAATATGTTTCAGCAAAAAAACTATAATGAAGATGTTAAAAATATAATAAGAAAATTATTAAATAATAGTTATAACCTAAACCAACATAATGAATTGATGAATGAAACTGATAGAACAAGTGTAGGATTATTGTACCACGAAAATATAATTGATGTTTTAGAGCATATACCAAAACACGAGGCACTGCCTTTTTATAATAAAATATTAGACAATATATGTTTTTCAGATTACATTGATAGAATCACGTTTCAAAAGCAAATTTGGATATTTAATGAAATGAGTTCATTAATTAAAACATTTTATAATAATCATTTATATCAATCAAAATATGGAGAGAAAAATATTAAGTTTGACCCTACAGACGTGCGTTTCACAAAAGTATTAACAAAATACTCAACAGAGTATAATAATAGTATTTTTATACAAAATTTGTGTAAACAATTGAATATGGATATCAAAGATATGTTTTCTCTTTGGATAGACCTTAAAAATAAATATTCTGTTGAAGAAATTGTTGAATTATTTGATAATGAAAACTATGAAATCAATAAATTAGATATAAATAGAATTTATAGATTTTTAAATGTATTAATTTAATAACTACTTACAAATTTTTCAAGACCAGTAACAGTTCTATCGCCATCGAATTCTTTCGTATTATCTTGTTCATCTATTAATAAAATACTAGGAAATCCTTGTATTTTGTATTTTTCTAAATCGTCGCCGGCCTCTTTACGCTCAACCTTTTTAATTTCTATTGGACCATTATAACTAGCGGCAAATTTATCCCATTCAGGATTAAATTTTTTACAATGGCCACAAGTATTCATATGAAAGTATACAAGTTTCTTAGGATTAGAAAAGTTCTCTAAAGAAGCAGAATAATAACGATATTGTAATAGCTGAATTAAATATCTTACAGCTACTACAATTAATAAACCAATCGCTATTTGAACAACTGAATTAAGTTTGTTAAATTTTTTTCTTAAAAGTTTTAACCAACCAAGCATTATAAATAATAAAAAGATTAAATTTTCTTATAAAACTCTAACAATTTTTTGTCTCTTATAAATAACTTTGGTTTAAGTTTTGTTTCACGTACATAATTTGGATTCGCATTAACCAATAATTTCCTTTTATCAAATGTATTATATTGATGGGCAAAAACTAATATAGATTTCATAGGGTTTAATTGAATTAACGGGACACTATAATTTTTCAAGAAATGTTTTTCTTCGGCCAATTCCGCATTATCATCATAACTTGTTTCTTTTAATAATTCTCGTCTAAAAGCAAACGTCCCAGCAGTAGCATGCATTTGACCATAAGGTCCAAACTGATAAATTTTATCCAAATCATTAAAATAAATGTAAACAATACTACTCCCCGCAGCCATTGCTTTGGGTTGTGACCTTAATCTATTAACAGAATGATTTACTCTATCTGGTGGATAGTAATCATCATCGTCCATATAAACAATAATTTCTCCTTTTGTTTTTTCATGCATAAAGTTTCGTTTTCTACCAAGTTTCATTTTTTCCTCTAATCTAAAATATTTTACACCCGGGACATCTTTAAATAAATCTTCGACTTTATCTTCTCCATCGTCTACTATAATCCATTCCATTAATTCTTGTGGATATGTTTGTTGTTTATAACATTTTATTAATTGTGGTATAAATTTCCGCCTATTATATGTAGGAGTACAAATACTTACAAATGGTTTACCCATAGCACTTACTTTCTTTTTTTTTCTGTCCTTTTTACCCATTCTATATAAGTTTATACACGTAAATATATTTATATATTTTTTATATAAATTTATTTAATAATACTTAATCAACTTTTATCACTATCGTGGCCAAATATAGATGCAAAACCTATTAAACTTATCAACCATACAGCCATAGGTGTAACAAATCCAGCTATAATCCAAATTTGATAATCAAATTCACGTTTGATTTTCTTTCCAAAACCACCACCCATAAATCCCCAAATAGCAAGACCCCATATTAAAAAGATAATTAATAACCACCAAAAGATATAACGTTTTAAATAAGTTGCAAAAGTCTTTAAATTATCACTTGAACCATTACTTAATAAATATAAGTCTTTACCCCCAACTAACCACCCAGAAGGCCAATTTCCTCCAAAAAAGAAAGTGCAAGAAGCAAATATTAACCAAGGTATCATTCCAATAGATTGATTATTAATAGCACTCCAAAATAATCCTACGGTACTAGAAGCAAAAGTAATTATTGTTGAAATAAAAGTTAAAAATGGTAAAATAAAAGCAATAGTAGCCCAATCCATTAATTTATTTCCCACATTACTTGAAAAACTTCCTTTGCCCGTTTCAGTGTCAAAATTTTTAAAATATGAATCATTTAACACTTCCATACTTTTTACACCAATACCTCTAACAAAAGAAAAATAAGTAATAAAATATTGACCGAAATCTGCTAATATAGGATTATCATTATGCGCTAAATTATATGGAAATCCATATTTTGTTGAATCTGTAAATCCTTTTGCTTCATTTGCTGCGTTCATAATCACATTTCCTCCTCTTTGATATTTTCTTCTTCTGCCTCCTTTTTGTGAATCATCTATAGCACTTGAGAATGACTTATCATTACTAGCTTTTGTAGCATTTGCCTGTGAACGTGATTTAGGTTTGTATGGTAAGCTTTCAGGATCAGCAGGTAATTTTACATTTAAATCGGCATTAGGTCCAGAAGCTTTTTTTAATTTATTTAAAAGACTAGCTGAAAAGTAAAGACTTAATGGAACACAAAATAAAGCAGAAACACAAATTATAATAGTATATATTTGTTTTTCTTTTCTAGACATTGGTTTATTTTTCTCTTTTTTTCGTTTTTCAGCTTCCCGTGCGGCTTCTGCTTCTTCTCGTCGCTTTTTATTTTCAGCTCTTCTTTTTTCAGCCTCATTCTTAGCATTTCTTTCTTTTACGGCAAATTTCCCATCATCATACATTTTATTAAATAAATCTGGTTGAAAACTAAATCCACTTGAAGTTTCAGTTTTTGTAGTCATTTTATATATATATAAAATAAATATTATAAATAACTTAAAAGTTCGCTTAAATTATCTATTATAATGAAAATAATTACCACGCCTCAGTTGGACTTTCACAACGTGTTGATTCGTCCTAAAAGAACTACGATTTCATCTCGTAGCCAGGTTGATTTAGAAAGGGAAATTTTGTTTCCTCATAGTACATTAAAATGGAAGGGCGTGCCTATTATATCAGCAAATATGGATACTACAGGAACTTTTGAAGTTTATGATAAATTAGTAAATCATAAAATGATTACGTGTTTCAATAAATTTTATAATTTAAAAAATTATCAGGATAAAATGTCCAAAACAGGATTGGATCCTAATTATTTTATGATATCTACTGGAATCAACGAACAAGGTTTTTGTGATTTGTGTCAGATTGTAGATGCTACAAATTGTAAATGGATTTGCATTGATGTAGCAAATGGTTATATGGAACAAGTAGTTAATTTTTGTAAAAAGGTTCGTGCTACTTTTCAAGATAAAATTATTGTTGCTGGTAATGTTGCTTCTAGAGAAATGGTCGAAGAACTTATTATTAATGGAAAAGTCGATGTTGTAAAGGTAGGAATAGGTCCTGGTTCAGCTTGTTTAACTCGATTAAAAACAGGAGTAGGTGTTCCACAACTAAGCGCAATTATTGAATGTGCTGATGCTGCTCACGGATTAGGTGGTTACATTATTGGAGACGGTGGTATTACTTGTCCAGGAGATATGTCTAAGGCTTTCGGAGGTGGAGCAGATTTTGTAATGTGTGGCGGAGTTTTCGCAGGCCATGATGAAAATCCAGGTAGTATAGTTGAAGAAGATGGTGAAAAATATAAATTATTCTATGGAATGAGTTCACAACACGCTATGGAAAAACATTATGGTAAAATGGAAAATTATAGGTCTAGTGAAGGACGTTGTATCAAGGTAAAATATAAGGGTTCATTGGACAAAACTATATTAGATTATTTAGGTGGTATTCGATCTACTTGTGCTTATATTAATGCTCATAAAATTAAACATATGAGTAAGTGTGTAACCTTTGTTGTTGTTAGTCAGCAGTTGAATACACATTTAGTAAAATAAAATATATCTTTTAATTATATATAATGTTACCCATAATTAATATTTTATTGATAGTTGGAATTTTGTTATTTATTTTATATAATCTTTATGTTGATACACGTAATTGGTCTAATACAGGTAGTTTTTTGGAAGGAATGGAAAATGAAAATACAGAAGAAAACAATAAAGCAGAGAATGAAAATCAGGAAGAACAACAAATGAGTGTAGGTTCAGCGGGAGCAGCCGGAAATGTCGCACCCACGCCTTCTAATGTTCCTCAAAATTGTAAACAAGGTTGTATTGCGCCTACTGGACCGGGTGGAAACTGTAAAGTAATTGAAAAAGATGGAAAAGAAAAGAGAGAATGTGATTATACATGTCAGAATCCTACATTAGAATCAGGAGCAGAATGGTGTTCTTATGATAAAGATTGTAATAGTTGTGGAACTAAAATATTTGACCCAACTGATCCACCACCACGAAACGATAATGCTCCTTTAACATTTGATCAATTAATGGCTCAAAGACAAGGACAAGCGGGTTCACAACAAGGACAAGTACAACAAGCGCAACCGGGACAACCAGGACAACAGATGGCTCAAGGACAAGCGCAACCAGGACAACAGATGGCTCAAGGACAAGCGCAACCAGGACAACAAATGGCTCAAGGACAGGTCCAACCAGGACAACAAATGGCTCAAGGACAAGTACAACAATCTCAACAAGGACAGCAGATGGTTCAAGGACATATGTCTCAAGCACAAATGAATCAACTAGGTCCTATCGAAGAGGCTGTAATGGATAATAAAACAGGATCCACTGTTGCAACTGTTGATAATTCTAATTATTCATTATTCAATGAAGATATTATGAAACAAGTATTAGCAAGTAAAGATTTAATTCCAAGTGATATAAATTCCAATAATGAAGAAACTTCATTTTGCTCGAGAATTGGAAGAAAATTTATGGTAGATACTGCTACCATAAGAAACTTTGCTTTACCTAATATTGATGAACAAGATTATATTGAATTAGGTAGAATTGTTAAAAGTATAAAAATGAGAGAAGCTGATCCACAAGAAGCAGATCAAGTTAAAGTATTATACAGTAAGTTAAATGCCTATGTTTTAGAATTATTAACAGATAGTAGTTTAGATATGTCGAGCTATGATAATAGAAGTGTTCCAAAACAATTAAATAATAAAACACGTACGACAGGTATGTTCGGTGAAAATAGTAATTCACTTATATCTAATAGACAGAAAGTGAAACCATTTAATTCTATTTGGAGTTTATATCAATAAGTATTTAGTAAAATAATATATTTATAAATTATATATGTTATTTCAATTATTTTTGGTAGTACTAATAATTTTTACACTATATTTCTTTTATACTGATGTAATGAATAAGATTAGTACAAATAAACCTTTTGCTGAAGGATTTGTAAGTGACCCCGAATGTATAAATTTATATGGTTATGACAACTTAATGGAAGCGTGGAATGGAACGTTAAGAGAAGGTTTCTGGAAAGGTGATAAAGGCGATAGAGGAAAAACAGGTGCTAGAGGACCAACAGGATCAACTGGAGCCAAGGGTGATAAAGGAGCCAAAGGAGATAAAGGAAATAAAGGTGATAAAGGTGAAAAAGGCGATAAAGGTGAAAAGGGTGAAAAAGGTTCTGATGGTACTGGGTTGAATTTAAAAACTTTCGCGATTGGGACTGACTACAATCCAGGAGACTATGTGTTTCAAAACGATTCTATGTGGATAGCAAAAACATCCTTTAAAGCCAATGAGAATCCAAAAGCTGGTGCCCAATGGACAGAATTTAGACCTCCTCCGGGAAAAGATGGAGAGCCAGGTCCCAAGGGAGATAAAGGGGAAAAAGGTGATACCGGAGAATCTGGTGTAAAAGGTGAAAAAGGCGATAAAGGTAATATTGGGTCAACAGGTGCCCAGGGTGAAACTGGTGCTGATGGAACTACCGGTCAACCTGGGACTGGTCTGCAACTTAAGACATTTAAAATTGGTAATAAATACAATAAAGGAGACTATGTATTTCAAAAGTCATCCAAGGGCGATGGTCAATCCATGTGGATAGCCACTGGTTTCAGAAATTTATATAATGGATTATTTACAAGAGAAAATTTTACAGCTCAGGCTGAACCGAATTCAGAGGATCCTGGAAAGTGGGTAGAGTTTCAAGCTCCACAGGGTCCACCTGGACCTGCCGGCGAGGATGGTTCAGATGGTGAGGATGGTGAGGATGGCGAGGACGGTAATGATGGAGCAGATGGTCAAGATGGAGCAGATGGTGCCGATGGTAATGATGGAGCAGATGGTGCCGATGGTAATGATGGTGCTGATGGTAATGATGGTAATGATGGTGCTGATGGTCAAGACGGAATGGCTGGTAAGGATGGAGCGGCAGGTGGAAACGTATCTACACCAGCACCTACAGCATCTCCCACTGTAACAGTTCCAGCATGGGTTCCTCCTCCACCAGTTGTAGTTCCACCGCCTCCACCGGCAACTCAACCAAGATATACGTTAAAGATGGAGTATCAAGAAAATGACTACAAACTTCCTAATAATTATTTAGTAAGACCGGGTAAAGGAATTTGTCAAAATGGATGTAAGGTTCCTCAATATGATAATGAAAAATGCTCTAATGAAATGATTGGTGGAAAGGCATATAGAAACTGTCCTTGGATAGGAGAAGGCTCTATTAATGATTCTATGTGTAAAGGTTGTGGGTCAGTGTTGTTACCAAAAAATAGTTATGGTTATGCTAGAACAAGGGCTGGATTATTTAATAATAAAACTGTTAATAATTTATTAACTTCGTCAAACTTCAATAAGGAACCGACCAATCCAAATATAAATTATAAAAATATAGGACATGAGTTTATGAATGAATTATCTAAGGCTAGAAATTTTATGTTACCGCATATAAGTTCTGAAAAATATTACACAATAGGTAAAATAGTAAATAAATATCAATTAAATGGAAATAATGATAATAGAAATGAATTAGTGGATAATATTAATGGATTATTAAACTCTTATAGATTACCTTTAGCATCAAGAACTGGAAATTTACCAGATACAATAATGAAAAATACAGAAGAGTTTAATTTACAAAACACATTACATATGCGCGAAAAAACGGATTTTACACATAATAGTAAAGATAATACTAACAGAACAGAATTAATAGTAAAAGGTTTAATGGGTTCAAATGATTTTTATAAAAGTTCTGCTGCTGCTATTAAAGAAGCGCAAAATGATAATAGACTAGGAGGTTCAAAAACAAAATATGATAAGGTAAATAATTATGGAGGTTATACAACAACATATAGGCCTATAGATCCTAGAAAGAAACCAAACCCATATGATTCTATTTGGGAATTATTTAAACAATAAAATTGATATAGAACATTAATTACAAATTTATTTATATAATGGATAACTTTGTAATCAGAAAAAATAAAAAACCACAATCAACATTTCCAGTTATAAATGTTTATACAGACGGGGCATGTTCTAATAATGGGAAACCCGATGCTCGAGCAGGATTTGGAATATGGTTTGGAGAAGGAGATAATAGAAATACTAGTGAATCATTTACAGGTCCTCAAACGAATAATAGAGCTGAATTATTAGCGATTATTAAAGCGCTTACTATTTTACGCGAAGAAATAGAAGAAGGTAGACCTATAATGATTTATAGTGATTCTTCATATTCTATACGATGTTGCACAAGTTATGGTGAAAAAATGAGTAAAAAGGGGTGGGTTCAAAAAGGAAAAGATATTCCAAATAGAAAACTAGTAGAAGTAGCATATAATTTTGTAAAAAAATACAAAAATATACAATTTACACATATTAAAGCTCACACAGGATTAGAAGACGAGCATTCAATCGGCAATGATCATGCGGATAGACTAGCTAATTTGTCTATAGGTGTAGAAAGTTGCCCTTATCAACGTATTAAAAATAAAATTTATTTAAATGTTCCTTATGAAGAAAAAGATGAAGCAAAAAAAATGGGAGCCAAATGGGATAAAAGTAAAAAGCGATGGTATACAGAACCAAAAAATAAATTTAAAGTTCAAATGATGGGACGGTGGGGGCTGGAAAATTGATTAATTAACTATAAAATGAAATTATATTATCTAACAATGCCTATTCAGCAAAAAACAAAACGTCTTGTGAGATATCATTATAAAAAATTTATTCCAATTGATTGTGAGTTGGTGCATGTGCACCGCCCTCTTCCACATTTCCCCCATCAATACTGGCTCTGGCGCGGATGTCAACTTCTCCGTCCTGTATTTGATATCTCGAGAGAGAAAAAAGCTTACGAAATTAGAAAAGATATGACCCAATTAGCAAAGATTTCTGCGGCACAATCAAGAGAGCATTTATATAAACAAGAGTTAATGAAACTACATAATGGAGTTTTACCAGAAGATATTGTATGTTATATAGCACAATATACTTGGGATATTATGTTACTTTTAAAATAAAGTAGGATGCATTTTAACGGGCTCAATTAATCCTTCTCCCGTTCCAAATATAATTCGTGATAACATATATGTTATGAACCCAGCTGTAGAAGAAATTAAAATAGTAGCAATAAATTTATGAGGTATATCAGGTAACATACTAATATATTGGTGTTCATCCATAATTCTTCTTATTTCTATAGTAAATGCACTTATTAGTCCTAAAATAATACAATTAATTACCCAAGCTTTCCACATTGTGGTTCCCCTAAATTCATATAATGGAGTAAATTTAAACATACTTAATATAATATATAATAAGAATATTTATCGAGCATTTAATAATCCTATTCGCCCACCTTGAATAATCATTATGTTATATCGTTCTTCAAAAATACGTAAATCAAAATTATATTGATTTAATATAGCACTGGTTTTTCTAAATCCAATAGCATTACCATTTAAGTCGCAAATATATTCAACATTATTTCCACTAGCATCAACAGGAACTTCAATAGTATTAAATTCAAAGAAAACTTTTTTGAATTTGTTAATATTCATAGCACCAGAAGGTTGATAGACTCTTCTGTTACTATCTAGGCAAAAATTATAACAATAAAGTCCGTCTTTTGACCCACCGGTAGTTCTCATATATTTTTCAATATATTGATAAACCCCTGCATCTAATAGTTTTTCACGATATACTCCATCCATAGTAATTCCCAATTCTAATAAAATATGTTTTAGATTAACAGGATAATCTTCTGTAGCTGTCCCGACATTACCAGTAAACTGGTGATAAGATGGATTAGGAAGTTGAGTAGAATTTATTGTGGATATAGATTGAGGAATGATGTCTTTATATGGCCAGTTTGTGTAATTTGACCAATCATTTCGTAAATAAGCATCACTTCTACGAAATCTCCACATATAATTACTTACCATATCTTTACTTTCTATTTCAACAATCTTACTACCAGCTACATCGAAAAAATCATAAGTATAAATTTGTTTATATAATAATTTATGATCTTTAGCAGCAAATACACGTCTTTCATCTTGACCTAAAAATATATAAGTCCCCATTAAGTGAACATCTGCTTTCCAATCAAAAATATTTTTATTATATTTAGATGTATCTGCTTTAATATCAAGAGGAGCCTGTAAAAATCTCCACATTTGATGTTCTAAAACATTTTTATTAGGTCTCATTCTATAAGTTAATCCAGTTGTTGCTTCAGGCATTTCATTAACATTATTAATTGTATATAAATCCATCATTGGTTTAATTTCTATTCTAATAGAAACTTCCTGATACTGCATAGCAACTAGGGGTAGAGACATTTTACTACTATCGCAAAAAAAAGCATCAATTGGTATGTATAGTTTTCTTCCTCTAATTGATGGTTCTGGTGACAATCCATTCGTAGTAAATAATGAATTTGGATAACTATTAATATAACCATTAGCATTTCCGGGGTTATTTAATTCGGGAACATTTCCAGTCATTCTATCCCATAGTTCTTTTTTTTCAGTCGAAAAATCTCTTTCTTTCATACAATTTAAATATTCTCCGCTATATTTTGCTAAGCTTATTCCTCCACTATAAATTTCTATTTCTTCTATCATATTTGTTCCTACCTCTTCTATCCATTTAAATTCATATGGAGCAAATTCGTGTCCGTTTTTGTTTACAATACCTTCTTCTGTATTATAATGATATATTGGACTATAAATGGTAGGTAAATTCATAACCAAGTATGTATCATATAATAAATCAGCATATCTTGTAATTTTAAAATCCAATATTGTATTTGTATTTTGATTTAAATTTTTTGTTCCAGCATAATCTATTCTAAACCTTTGTAATCCAAAATTAGTATACTTTTGATAAGTCGCCTTGAAAAATGTCTTTTTTGGATTACCATTAAATAATAAATTCTCATTTCCATAAGCAACAAGATTCATTAAACCACCCGTCATATTTAAAATAATATAATATAATTATTTTAAATTTTAGTGACTATATATTATTTATTTAGCGTTATAATATTATTTATTGTATTTATCTATATATATATAGAATGTCTGAAAATATAGCATCAACAGCAATGAATGGAATAGAAAACGCAAAACAAGCTTTTAAAAATATGCTTAAAGATAAAAATAAATGGCTAATGTTATATTTGATATTAGTTGTTCTTTTTATATTATGGTTATTATTTTGGTATATAAATGGAAAATTAAGCTTAAAAGATACAAATAATTCAAATATGATGAATAATTTATTGGCTATATCTGGTTCTAGAATCTCAAATATAAATTCTGCAAATCCATCACATAAACATTTATTAAGAGATTATTATATGGCTAGTAGTTATAATAGTTGTTGTGGTGGAAATAGTGAAAAAGATTTTGTAGATATGTTTCCATTACAAAAAGTTATTGGAAGGGGAGCTCGTCTTTTAGATTTTGAAATATATTCATTAGATGGTAGTCCAGTTGTTGCCGCTGGTCCTGAAGCAACAACTAATGGTAAGTTTTGTTTAAAAGGAACATATAATAGTCTACCGTTAAAAAAAGTTATGCAACAAGTAAGAATGAGAGCTTTTTCAGGTGGAAATGGTGGAGCACCAAATCCAGATGACCCTTTGGTTTTAAGTTTCAGAATAAAAACCAATAATGGTAATATTTATCATTCAATGGCTAATACTATGCGTGAAACATTTTCTGGTATGTTTTTACCCAGTAAATATAATTATGAAGGAAAACATAATGTTTCCGGTAAGGATATTATTGCTAATTTACCTATATTAGACATTAAACGTAAAATTATTATTGTGTGTAGTGACCCTAATTTTAATTTTAGAGGAACACCATTTCATGAATTTGTAAATATATCAGGAAGAGGAAAATCAGGTGGAGGAATGCCCTTTGCTAAAACCTATAAAAATATTGATATTGTTCAAACTTATGATTCTAAATCATTAATAGAAGAAAATAAAAAATTCTTAGCAATTACAATGCCTGATTTTACAAAAGTTACTTCAAATCCTCCTGCTCCAATACATCATAAATTTGGATGTCAATGGGTTATGATGAATTATTCTGTAGTTGATGCTAACTTCGAATATTATAATAATTTTTTCGGTAAATCTGGTTCTGCGTTTAGATTAAAACCTGACCATTTACGATACTTCGAAACTGTAATACCAGAACCAAAAAAACAAGACCCTCGTTTATCTTTGGGTCCAAAAACTGCTTCAGCTCTTGGGGGTGCTTACAAACCTTTAGTATAAATCTTCATATATATTTTTTTAGCAATATATATTAAGTAATGTCTTGTGATAAAAAAATGTCTTTTGAAGATTGTGAATTGGCTATTTTAAGAAGTGCTGTAGATAAAATAGGTCTTAAATCAGGTAGAAAAAAAATTAATAATCCTGAAATACAAGAAATTATTAAAATTGTAGAGGATTTTCTGAAAAAAACTAAACGAATTTGTTATGGTGGAACTGCTATTAATAACATATTACCATTAGAAGATCAGTTTTATGATAAATCAAGCGAGCTTCCTGATTATGATTTCTTTTCTCCTGACCCATTAAATGACGCTAAAAAACTTGCCGATATATATTATAAATTAGGCTATTCTGAAGTTGAAGCTAAATCAGGAATGCATGCTGGAACTTTTAAAGTTTATGTTAATTTTTTACCTATTGCTGATATCACCTATTTAGTTCCTGAACTTTACAAAAATATACTTAAAACATCTATAAAAGTTAATGGAATTCATTATTGTCCTCCTAATTATTTAAGAATGGCTATGTATTTAGAACTAAGTAGACCCGATGGTGATGTTAGTAGATGGGAAAAAGTATTAAAAAGACTTACACTATTAAATAAACACTATCCATTAAAGGGAAAATCTTGTAATTTAGTAGATATTCAACGTCTATTTCAATATGGAACTAAAAAACAATTAATGAAAGGAGGAAAGAAACACAGAGTTCCTGATAATTTTACCGAAGAAGAAGAATACTTAGAAAATATAGAAGAAAAAGTATTTTTTACCGTAAGAGATACATTAATTAGCAATGGTTGTGTGTTTTTTGGTGCTTATGCTAATAGAATGTATTTAAAAGATTTGAAAAGATTTAGAAATAGAGATATACCTAAGGTTCCTGATTTTGATGTATTAAGTGAAGATCCTGAAACTACTTCACGTATGATAAAAGAACGATTGGAAGAAATTAATATCAAAAAAATCAAAATTACTAAAAAACCCGGTATTGGTGAAATTATTGCCCCACACTACGAAGTAAATATTGGACCAGAAACAGTCGCATTTATTTATGAACCAATCGCATGTCATAGTTATAATATAATTAATCTTGGTTCTTACAAAATGAGAGTAGCAACATTAGATACTATGTTAAGTTTCTATTTAGCATTTGTATATGTAAATAGACCATATTATGACCCTAATCGTATATTGTGTATGAGTCAATTTTTATTTAAAGTCCAAGAAAAAAATAGATTAAAACAAAAAGGACTATTACGTCGTTTCAGTATGAATTGTTATGGTAAACAAGAAACTATGGAAGAAATGCGTGAAGAAAAATCTAAAAAGTATATTGAATTAAAGAAAAATAGAAAATCTAAAGATTACGATTGGTATTTTTTGCGTTATTTACCAAGAGAAAATGATAATAAAAATAAACCAAAAAATAAAAAGAAAAAGCGTAAGACTAAACGCAAAACTAGAAAGAGACGTAAGAAAAAAGGAATATTAAGCAGATTAGGATTTGGAGGACGTAAAACGCGTAAAAGAAGAAAACGTAGAAAATAACTTATAACATTATTTAATATTTAGATATTATATAATGAGTGATTTACAAAGTGTCGAAGAACGAATTAGAAGAAGACAAGAAAAAAGAGAGGAAAGAAGAAAAAGAGATGGTGTTAATTGTAATTTATGTTGTACTGACGAAGAGACTGGAACCCCCGGATGTATTGAAGAGTCTTGTAAAGCTATATGCCATAATTATTGTCCAAAATGCCCTACAGATAATAAAATGGCAAAAGTTGTACCAACTGATCATGGTAACCCAGAAACACAAGAAATGCAAAGAGGAGGAAGAAAAACCAGGAGAAAACGACGTAAAAAGCGAAGAAAATCTCGTAAGAAGCGTAAGAAGACAAAACGTAAAAGAAAAAGAAAAAGAAGAAGAAAGAAATCTAAAAAAGTTCGACGAAAATAATTTGGAGAGAAATTTATTATTAACTCTTGAAAAATATTAGATGTTTTGTTTTATTTTTTATTAATTATCAGTAAAAAATAAATTAATTGTGGTTTTGTTTATCAAGATATTTAACATTTTTCTCTCCAAATATTTTTAAATGAAACTTTTTATTTTCTTAACATACTAAAAAATTTAGCCTTAGTAGGTGTACTATTCTTACACTTTTTATTTCCAAAAACAAATCTCCAAACACTAAAATGTTTCTTGTATTCTATCTTCTTTTCAAAATAGTAAACTGTGCTACTAACTAATATTAATAATAGTGAGCCAATAGCAATAAGTTCTTGTGCTAATTTTAAGTTTTGATCTAATTTTTTGTTAGAACTCTTGATTTTTGATAAGTAATGTCTATAATTTGAAATGAAAAACAATACCATTACTAATATTATTACAATAATAGTAGGAATTATATCCATATGTGTAAAAAAGTGAAATATAACCCATATTAATAGTGCCTTACCTAAGTTTATAAATGGATTAACATGTTCTTTATCGGTAAAATCGATAGTAAAATATATCATAAATAAAATTAATACGTGCTTAGCAAACATATTGTCTAAAAGAGTTTGACTCTGACATCCCAATGTTTCAGCCAAAAAATTACCAGATACACTTAATACTAAAAGTAATAATGCTTTAATAATTGATTCCATAGCATTATTTGAAATATTGTATTTTAGAAGCTCTTGAAATATTCCCATATATAAATTATAAACAATAAAATAATAAACAATCTCTATAAAAATTAAAAAGTAATGGACTTAAATGATTATATATAGTGGTATTTTGAACAAAGGGATATATAAACGAACCAAAAAAGTGTAAATATATTATTATTAATACAAGTATTTTAATAATAAATTGTTTTACTCTTAGTATTGCGAAATCATTTATTTTCCAATTATTTACATAACTACAGAATTTACTATTATTATAAAGTATAAAATTATGAATATCTAAAGCACCTGTTAACAAGCGCCCATAATTATTTTTTTCTTTTTTTACAGAAAACATCCCTTTTAAATCTAATAACCCTAAGATACTGATGTATAATATTTTCTTATCATAATTATCTCTATTTTCAAATATATGAGGAATTCCACCATCAATATAAAATTTATTTTTTTCTTTAAAACATAAACTATTCTGTGTTACTAAATAAGGTAAATGCGAAGTTTTTAATAAACAACCTAATAAATCTTCTTTATTTTCGTAACTTTTTCGTAGAACTTGTTTTTTCTGTTCTGCATCATGATATACAATAAAAAGTTTATCATTTAATTCTTGTATATTTTCATCAGATAGTTTTTCAAATTTTTTTTCAAGTATTTCTTTTAATATATGAACATTCAAATGTTGTTTAAAACACTTAGTTAATAATAAATAATCTTCCTGAAATTTATCTAATGTATCTGTAAAATAATAAAATCCACTAATAGCTCCTATACTAGAACCTGATATTCTGTCTATTTTTACCTTATTTTGCTTTTCTAATTCTTTTAAATATAATAAACATCCAATTTCATAACTTCCATTTGCTGCTCCTGCTTCTAAAACCAAATCAATAGCACCTAAATTTTCTTCTTTTGGTAAATTAACTACCAAATTTTTAATATGTTGATTATCCATTCTGTTATAAAAAGTATTTAAAATTATTTCATTATATTTACTTATAATGAGTGAGAGATTATCTTGGGACGAGTATTTTGCTAAGATAGTAGATGTTACCGCAGAACGTTCATCTTGTGACAGGTTACATGTAGGATGTTTGTTGGTAAAGGATAACAGGATCGTGAGTCAAGGATATAATGGATTTTTGCCGGGATGCCCTCACAAATCAGTAGTAAGAAATAATCACGAACAAGCAACGGTTCACGCAGAGCAAAACGCTTTGTGTGATTGTGCTAAACGTGGTGTAAGTTGTGCTGAGTCAATAGCATATGTAACACATTATCCATGTATTATTTGTGCGCGATTACTTTTAGCAGCTGGAATTAAAGAAATAAAATATTTACACGATTATAAAAATGATGAACTAGTAAAAGTGTTTGCCGATCAATTAAAAGTACCTATTGTTAAAATATAAATAAATAATATTAATTTATATTATAAGAAATGGAATATGGCGGTAGCAAACCTAAAAAAATAGATTGGATGAAGCAATATTTTAAGTCCGAACAACCACCAGTGGGTATTGTAAAACAAGCAAAAGCGAGTGGTTGGTTACAGAAAGCAGCAGAAGACAAAGACGACAGCGACATCGAATGGAAGGATTTTAAAGCAGGGAAACCAGGATTAGATTCTTTATGGGATAGCCTACCTGATGATGACGAGGAGGAATATGTTCCTGAATCACCCAAATATAATCCTCACGGACCAGGAGATTTAGGTGGAGCAGCACCAATGCAACAAGGTATGATGATGCAAGGACCACAACTCCCAACCCCAGAAGATTTTTCATACTCAATAGAAAACGCGAGGGGGAAACTACAACATGGCTACACAACAAAACAAAAAAGAGATTTTATAAATGATTTAAATACTAGAGTGGACACGGAAGACGCGGTAGCTTTAGGTGGACGCGTAAGTCATGATAGTTTGAATACCACTTATAGCACGCTATATGGACTCTGGCAAGCTAAACAACAACAACAACAACAAGAGCAAGGATTTTTTGGAATGCAACCTCCGCTACAAGGGCAACAACCGGGTATGCCTATACACCCAATGATGCAACAATCTGCTTCTTCTTCTAACCAAGGGGCTTCTAAACAAGGTTCTTCTAAAGATGGTTCTTCTAAAGAAGATGTGCCGGTTATACCAATTAATTTACCTGGTATTAATGAACCATTTAATCCTCCACCAACCTCAACAGCAGTTATGGAAGCAGGAGCATCAAATGATGAGAAAACAAGACGAGTTTTCGCGGAATTAAGAGTAGGTATGAAAGCAATGTCAAATCAACAAAGCAGCGCCGAGATATTAAATTCTCGTAGAAAGTTGATGGCGGATATTACATCATATGGAACTCCACAAAGATATTTCGAAGCGGCAAATAGTGTATTTCTTTGTTTAACTGGTAGAACAAAACCAGCGGATGGTCAGGTTACAGCTCTCCAAATAGAAGGTCCTCAAGGTCCTATGGATTTAATAGGTCCGAATGGCCCTACTCAAGCTGGATTTACAACTTATGTTGTTAGTCAAGGAGAAAATTTTACAACACCTCCTATAGAGAATTATGGTTGTTATCCAATGTTAGCTAATGATTTACTTGGACCCGTAGAACAGCGCCCAGGTAGTATAAATGCTATTGAATTGGTAGGCGATGCTAAAAAACGATATATTATTCAATTACCAATGTCTCATGAAGGAGGAGGAAATACACCAAATAATCCAATGCGTGAAACAAGATTAAATGTTTGTTTCTTTATGAATCCTACCGAACTTCAAAATTTAATGGATGAGGGATTATTTCATCATTTAGAATATTATAGTGATAATTTTATGCCTTCGTTCAATTATAGATATCAACAATTAAGAGCTCAAGCTAATGGATTTAAACAACAAGTACTAGCAATGATGAAGGCAATAACTGAAACATTTACATCAGTTCCCTCATTCACAGCAGACGCACAAGTCAAAGCGGGAAATCCAGATGCAATGTATTTATATATGGGATTTAAATTTTATGTTACAAAAATCATGGAATTAACAAATGAACTTACAGAATTAAATAACAAAATGGCGGAAAACTCTGAAAATGAACAAGTATTTAATTCACTTAAACCTAGTCAAGAAGCTTTGTATAAAAAACTAGTAGACCTTATTTATGAAATGGATGTTTGGAATTTTATTATTCAAACTGTTCCTGATGGGAAATTAGCAACAGATGTAGGTTATTGGAACTTTTCTGCATTTGGTATTTCTAGAGCCCCTCGTCTTGGAGCTGGAGATGAAATATTAGCATCATATAAAAATAGAACAAAACCATGGTCTTGTTATCCAAGATGTCTTTATCAAACATTTCATCAATTACAACAAGTAGAGGAAATATTGGAATATACAAAGCAAGATTTAGATCAAGCTGTAGACGCCGCTGTGAGCCAATTTAATCGAAGTAATCCATCCGCATTAGATTTAATTCGATTCGGAAATACACAGAGTGTTTTGAGATATGCATTCGCAAATCGAGTAGAAATAAAAAAATTGGACCCTGACGCAAAACTAAAAATGTTAGACGAGACACAGGCAATAAAAGGTAAAACAGTCAGAGAAGCTATGGAGGCACAAAATGCTTCAAATAGTAATTTAAAAACATTTATAGCCAGAGCTGCTGGTATGAATCCTCAAACATTTCTCCAATTAACAGGTCAAGAGAAATCAGCAATAAGAGCTCAAAGATATATTGCTGAATTACAAAACCAAAGAAGAAATACAATACCCGCTTTCAATGTTAATGATATAGTAGAATTACCACAAGTCGAACAACAAAAACAATTAGAATCAACAGTTAATAAAAAACAATTTCACTCAACAATGTCTGTAGCAGCTCAAGCATCTAATCCAAGAATTGTTATTGTGAACATTAACCTAGAAGGAGAACACATAATGTATACATATAGAAGAATTGATTCTCAAAATAGGGTCATCAGTGATGGTCAGGGAGACAAACAAATTCAAGAACTTATTTTGTTAGGATCTAAAAAAAATGTAGCAATAGCAAACACAAATTTGGTGAAAAGAGCAGTACAAGTTTCTTCTTCTTCACAATCAACCGCAGGATTAACTGTGCAAGATGCCGCAAGAATATTAGGAAGACAACATTTTCGACAGTCAGATTTATCAGTAGATTACGAGGTTGCATTTTATAATTCTAAATTACAAGAATTATCTCAAAAAGAATTGTTTGATTCAAATGGACCAACAGAGTTTGCTAGAAGAGCAGACGGCGTTACACTTATGATGTCTGAACAATTGAGAGAACAACAAAGACAAATGCAAGAAATAAAGAATCTAATAAAAAATCACGCACAAGTAGCAGCATTAACAAAACAACAAGCAAAAGAATATTGGAGTGACCCGTCGTGGCAACAAGAATATTATTATCAAAAATATCAATTGTATAGAAAAAAATTTAATGCACTTCAAAAATCATGGAATATATTGGCTAGTTTAGATGCAATTGAAAGAGCACCTAATGGGGACAGACCACCTCTAGATACTTGGGCCCAAGTAACTGTAGGTCAAATAAAAGGACAAGTGTCCGACCATGGTCCGTTAAGTATTCCAATAAGAGTAATCAATACAGGATGGTGTTTAAGAGCTTTTGATTTTGCTTCTCGAGGTCTTCCTGCTAGTCTAGCAAATATGGCTCAACAATTAAGAACGCGTGTATTTGGTTCAACTCAAACCTTAGCAGAAACTTGGAATAACGGTCGCATTCTTTCATTTGGGGAGTGGGCAACGAGAGATGAAGAATTATCAAATAGAGAGCAAACACAAGCCGCGAGAGGAGGTAAATTATTAACAGATTACGATCAATCATGGTATGATGAATATGTAATGAGAAAGGAAGAAGAAAAACAACGAGTAATGGAAGAGCAGAGGCGTCAAGAGTTGGAACAGCGCCAACAACGATTACAAGAATCAAGAGATCAACAAGAGCAACTACGAGGACAGAAAAGAGACGGAGCCGCTGTCGGAGATGACTTTTTACCAGATGGAAGGAGAAAAAATGATGATGGGGATGGTAATAGCGACGACGAGAACAAAGACGACGACGAGATGGATGTAGGTCATGGTGGTGGAAACCGCAAAAAGAAAACACGTAAACGCAAAAAGAAAACAAAAAGAAGAAGGAAAAAAATGAAAGGTGGAAAGAAAACAAAAAATAAACGCAAAAAGAAGAATAAGTCGAAAACTCGTAGAAAAACAGGAGGAGAAGATGGACCTCAAGTTACTGTACACCCAAATGAAGGAAAAGTTAAATCAAATAAAAAAATAGTTACTGAAGCAGATGACGAAAAAATGTTAAGAATATTAAAACTTGTGTAAATATATTTTATTATGAATAAATTATATTTCACTTATTTGTTTAGTTAGTTTTGTTAATCCATAAAATACCGCACCGAATGCTGCTGTTTTAAATAAATATCCTGAAAAAGAAGGATTACCATCTCGAGAAAACAAAGACGGGATATTTTTTGCTAATGTTTTTTGAAAAATAGGCAATTGAAAAAAGAAAAATAAAATCATTACGATAACAGGAGTTTGTAATTCATCATATAAGACATCTAGTCTATCTTGTTCACCTTTTTTATTTTTACTCTGTTCTATTAAAGTTTCAAAGTCTTGGTCATTTTCAATATAATTTGTATTTTCCGGTTTAGGAACATAATTAGGTTGAATTTGTTCATCTTGTGTAATATGATTATTATTAGTAGGCAAATCACGATTTGGTAAACTAGTAGACCCTTGTGCCTGTTGTAAACCTGCAACTATTTGTTGAATAGATTCTTGACTTAATTCAGTAGGAGAATTAGGTGCCATAATTGGTTGTTGTTTTGGTGGATTTGATATTTTCATATTAACCGCTGCTTCAGTATTTTTTTCAACCCTGCTAACAACCTCATTTGTACTTACTTCATTTGGCAAAGAAGATATTGCTGTAGCCATATATAATAATACTTAAGATTGGTATAATAAGTATTATTACGCAAATTCAACTATTTTTTTTCTAGAATCGCATTTTTCAATTTCTTCTTCAAATTGATAACATTTATTTTTAAATTTAAAAACTTGACCTTTAATTTTATTCATTTCTGGAGCATGGAATACTAAACAATCTCTTTCTTTACATACTCTTCTAAATAATGTGGCTAGTCCTAAACCTAATAATACACTAATAACAATTCTACCAACATCACTATATATTAATCGTTTAAAGTTCATATATAGTAATTAAATATTATTTATTGTACACCATATGAGCGTATTTTGCTTTTGTCACTAGGACAATCAATTTCAAGTGATTTAAAGTGAAAACAATTATCTGCTCTGTCTTTATATGTAATTTTATCTTCATTGTCTGGTGTAGGATAAACATATATTATTTGTGTTGGAGGCATAGAAATATATACTACAAATAATCCTACTGCTAAACTTACTAAAAATATAGGGAAACTTATAAATTTCATATACTATATCTTTTGATTTTTTTTACCGCTGAAATCTAGTAATTTTATTACCAGTAGTTAAAATTTCGTTTTCCAAATTATATCTAGAAGGATTGAAATGAAAAGTATCCATAAATTTTTCTTTCTTAAATCCTTTCTGAGCATTATTTTCTACAAGATCTAAATAAATTATATGATATTTTTCTTCTCTAATAGCATTTTGAATAGGTTGGATTTCTGTTTTTAAATATTCAAAATTACTTTTAAGTTTTGCCGATGTAGGTTCTTGTTTATATTCAAGTGTATTTTTTTTAAATGTGCTTATAAGATTATTTAAATGTTTTTGCATAACATCAAGATATCTTTTTCTGGATATGACATATTCATTATCTTCATTTAATTCAACTTCTTCTTTCAAATTATTAAAAAGTTCAACTGTTCTTGGTCCCAACTCAATTTCTTCATTTCTCCTACCATATAGTTTTTTGTTTGTAATTAATTCATCTAAATTTTCGGTTAATTGTTCTTTAATAGTTCTAAATTCTGCTAATACAACTTCTTCATCTCTTAAATTAAAAAGTAAATCTAATTTGTATTCTGTAAGTTCTTTTTTCAATGATTCAACGCGTTCCTTAAAATGTTTAACATATTCTGGTAAATAAATACTTTCTCCTAAGTAAATTTCAATATCTAAACCGCATTTTTCTTCACATCCACACATCGCAATCACTTTTCTAGTTTGTCCAAGCCCTATTTGAGAAAAAATAGTACCACCTGGTCCATTTCCACAATTAATGCATTTTCGATTCATCATAAATTTTTGATAATTTTCTTTCTTCTTTTCTAAAGAAATTGGTGGTTTTGAATTATTCCACTGAGTATGTGCGTCCCTTAATTTTTGGTCATATTCTTCTTTTAGTTTATAATATTCATTTAATTTCTCTTGAAAGTTTTCATCACCTTTTTTAATACTTCTAGAAGGTGTTGTAGATATACTAGATTCTGGACTAGAATTCATTAAACTTTTTAATTTATCCATTTCTGGTGTAGCTAATTCAGTACTTGTAGGTTTACTATTGCTTTTACTTTTACTTTCAATTTCAATAGAGTTTTCATTTATAGTACCATCTTGATAAATCCAAGGGCTTTCCTCATCATCGCTCATTTATATTTAGGTTTTATAAAATTTTTTGTGTAATAATTCAAAAGGACTTTCAAATTTAGGTAAATTTGTAATAGATTTATCATATAATCGTGCCTTATCTGCTTGTAATTGTCTAACTTTATTTACAAAATAATCTCTTTTAAGTTGTGCTTTTTTCTTTAACTCTTCTGAACCGGGTTTTGTTTTATATTTGTAAACTAATAATGCTGTAACAATACATAAGAATCCTAAAAATAAAGATAAATTAAATAACTGGACATTAAATATTTCTTTATTTTTTTTACAGTTTTTCAAAGTTTCTCCTAAAAAATATTTTACTCCAGGCTCTGTTAAAATAGGTCTCGAAGTCATTTAAATTATATAACTAAAATATCAAAAAATATTATACCTATTATCTATAAATGGTAGAACAAATAAGTCCCGCAACTAGTATGACATATTTTACAGTAATAACATCATTCGCATTTATATTAAAATACTTTATGGCTAAAGGTTATGACCAAAGAAATGGAGGAGGATATTTAGGTTTAATAATAACTATTGTTTATTTAGCAATAATATTAGCAACTCAGACATATATAAATTATCAAAATGCTAAGGAAAAATGTGGAGGAACTCCTCAACTTCTTTCTTCTATAAATTATACAATTATTCCTAATCTATTTATTTTTGGAACTTTACTATTAATATTAATATTAATGCCTGGATGGAAAGCACCATTTTCTAATACATTAGGTTATTTAGTGGTTTGGTTAGCTGGTGTAAATGGAAGTTTTTTTAAATTATTAAAACAAGAAAATAACCAAAATAAATTATTACAAATGGTATACAAAGATCCATCTATAATGATAAATGAAATAACTCCTGAAAATTTTGATTTATTTGTAGCAAGAATGGGTGGTAAAAATGGAGGTGTAGATTCTTTACCAGTAGCAGAAGCAAAACCTATAGATTCACCACCTCCTTCAGCACCACCTTTAAAAGGAGGTAGAAGAAAACAAAGAGGTGGAAATTCATCAATATTAAGCGCCGATTACAAAAATCATTTACCTGGTCTTTATGGATTTGTAGTAATTAAAGATATGGTTTCAGAATTTTTATGGTATATTTTGGTAGGAAATTTAGTAATTAATACATCAAATAGTTATATACAGACCATTAAATGTAATAGAAGTGCTAGCGACTTAGGTGCATTTGTTGAAAGTTCATTGAATAATCCTAAAAAAGAGAAGAAGAAAGAAAAATGGTCGCTTGGATATTAAGTTATTAATTAATATATATTTAATAATTAATAACTCATTTTTGGATATGATAGATAATACAAAACAAATAAGTAAGAAAATATAGCAATAATAAAAGTAACTAACCATATAGGTATAACCGTTTTTCGCGAACTACCTAAACCAAATTTTCTTAAAGAACCATCTTTTTCATATAAAAATGCTGGTTCTAAATATTGAATAATAACAAATAAAGCAACAAATAAAATAATGCTAACTGATGTAATATTTCTACGGATATATTGCCTGTACATTAACTTATATATATATTAGGTTTTAATTTATATAAAAGTTCCATAATTACATATAATCTATATCCTCACGGTCATCATCATCTTCTTCAGGAATCATACTTAAATCATTCAATTCAGCATCTATTCTATCCTGTATTGCCTGGTCTTCTAAATGACTTAATTGATCTGAAGCATCTTGACCTACCTTTTTTTCCAATGATTCAAGTTTTTCTCGTGCTATAAATTCTTTATCAAACTGGTCGTCGTCATATTCATATATAGCTCGCGTTTTACCTACACTCCAAATACCCAATGATTGATTTTTATGAATATTTTCTACTTCTCTTTGTTCTACCGTTAAATCGCCTAATCTTTTTGTAATACCTGCTTTTTCTTTTTCTTTTGACTTTAATACTTGCTTAGTAATATACTCTTTAGTTCGTGATAATATATTTTTATATTTTCTAAAATTTTTAAAATATTCATTGAGTAATTTACATACTTCTTTCAACATACTTTCACGTTGACCTTCTATCTCAGCTAATTCTAAATCATCTTCTACTACAGTATCAAAATCATCTATTTCAGGATCATTTTCAACTGGTAAATTTGCTTCAGTCGCACCAATATACAAACTTAATGCACATAATAAAAAGTAATAACCCAAATGTTTTACTATTTCACCATCAAAAATACTTCCAGTATCTTCATCTATATTAGCATAAAACGGAATAACATTCATTAAGGTAAGTAAATCATTGCTATTTTTACTAACATATTTTAATACCGGAATTAATTTATTATTATCATAAAAAGAATTAAAACCCTGATATTCTTCCTTCATTAAATTTATTATTTGATTATTGATACGACCAGATTTTAATTTCCAATGTTTTGGAACACTTCGTCTGTTAATTTTTTCCTTATTTTCAGAATTCAATATAATTGTTGGAAATATTTTACATATATTAGTAACCATTTGTTTCAAATAACGAAATGTATAAAATGAAGTTTGGTCTTGTTGGTTCATATAAATTTCATCTCCATTTAAATCCCAATTTAAAATAAATTTATTATTGGAAGATGAAAATAAGAAATCTAATATTGAACGGGGTTTTACTTTACCTGACTCCATTATTTTTTCTCTTAATTCATTAGATAATCGTGAATTTAATGTTTTAATATATCGAGTAAATTCTTCAGTAATAACATCATCTCTTCCATTAATAGCAATATCATATCTATCTAATATTTTTTTGAAATTATCTATAATATTACCTCCGCATAAAAATACATTATCCTTATCAAGTTTATTAATGGTCTTTTCTAGACGTAATTTTTCTGTTAATACTTGCGGGTTAATATCATATTGTAATATATTTTCTCTATTAACATGATTTAATAAAGCCCTCAATGAATTTAAATCATATTCCAGACCTCCAAGTTTCATTTTTTCAATTTTCTTTTTCAAATCGTCTGTTTTTTTATAATTAGCATTATTTTCTAAACAAATACCCTTTAATGTATCGTTTAATACTATTCCGCTATTAAACTTACAAAACTTAATAAACGCCAAATAAATGGTTTCCTCTGAAAATTGTTTCATAATTTTCGGAAAAACTATTTTTGTATTTTTATGAATAGTATATTTTGGAGCAATGTGTAAATTTTTATATTTATTATAAGTTTTTTCAAGATTAAATAAAACATTATTGTGTTTTTTAATGGAAGTTTCTTTTTGAGAAAAATATTCATTTGTATTAATTTCACCATCATTACAACAAGCATTTTCTAAAAAGGGTATACCATCCAATGTTTCTAATATTAATGGTTCCTTGTTTACAGCTCGTTGAACAGCTTCTATTATACCAAATGAAAAACTAGACATTTTACTATAAAGAGCAGCAATGTAATTAAATTGCATTCTTGTATCATCACTTCTAATAGCTTGATTAAGTAGTCTATCAAATTCAACACCTATATTTTGTAAATTATTTACTTTAAAATTATGTAAAGGAGGTAAAAACATCTCCCATTTTTGAACATCTACTTCTCTACTTATAGCGTTATTCATTTTATTAGATTTTTCATATTTCATCTTTGCCTCTAATCGTTCTTTTACATAAGAAAGTGATAATATTTTGTCTACCATAAAATCTTTTAATTTAATAGCATAATCATTTGTTTTTTCCTTTCTATTTTTTTTGTTACCTAACTTTAAATATTTCCAAGGTCGTTTTGAACCCTTTCCTAAGAATCTTGTTACACAAATTAAATAAATCAAAAAAGACATATTATTATCATTACTTACAGGAAACCCTTCAAAAGACCGAATACAATTTTCATATGTTTTATTAGATGATATAATAGGTATAGCCGTTTGTAATGTTACAGAAAAAGCCCCAAGAAATAATAGTAAATATTTTTCATCAAAATATTTTTCATATGGTTTTGTTTTTTTACCTTGAGCTTTTAATTCTTTCAAACGTTTATTGTATTTTTTCTCATCTTTTACATAATTTTTATTATTTAATAAGTCACTCATTATTTTATTAACAAAATAAATTTCTTCCTTCATATCAACATCTAATTTATTACTAAGAGCCAATACATTTTGTTTAATTTTTTTTGCTTGGTCTGTTTTCGCAACAAATGATTTATCAACTACATTTTTTAATTTATCTGATGTACTAACAGTCATAACTTCACGAGATTTCATTTTAAATCCACTTGTTTTATCATAACCTTCATCAGTATCAAAATCTATAACGTCTATAACATATCCACTATGTTCATCAATAATTTTATCTCCATCATCAGATAATTTTCCTCTATTTTTTTTAACTAAATCAAGAGAGGTTTTATAATTATTTGTATGAAATCCTTCTGCTAATAAACTATAAAATGTAGGCAATAAAGGAATATTTGTTTCGCTACAATAATACCAAAACTCATTTTCATCACCTACGGCATTTCTACAATATTTTTGAATAAATAGAGATATATTATTGTATTTTACAACTAGATCAGTTTCAATTAAAATAAGGTCTCTTAAATCTTCATATGGTGACTTAACTCTAACATCTTCAGAGTCTAATGTAGAAGCAATTCTTACCATTTCGGTATCTTTTTTCAGTAATTTATTTGTAAGTAAAAATTTTAGGTTCGTGAGATTTTCTAATCTATAATCAAATTCTTTTTCTAATCGACCTTTTAATTCTTGTATATTTTCATTGAATTCTTCACTAAATCGATTAGATATTTCTTCTAATAAATTTTTTTCAATAATGTCTTTAGCATTATCTACAGACTTACATTCTTCTTTTACCTTAAAACAACTAGGTTTATAATTACAAAAATTTACTTCGTCTACATTTTTCCCCGTTAAATCTCTATCTAATCGCCATTTATCTCCTTGTCTAACATAATATTTAACATCTCCACTATCATCTTCTAATATAGCATAATGTCCATCTTTTACTAATTTGCTACCAAATACCATAGATTCGGCATCTATATCTGCTTTTTCTTTTTTAATACCATTATTTTCCTGTAAAAATTCTGATAAAAATTTAACAGCCGACGAATTATCATCCATTAAGATATCATTTTGTTTTAACCATTCTTGACCAATATCATAAGGGGTTTCATCATATTTTTTATCAAAGAAAATAGTTGTATCATTATCAGCTTCTATGTCATCGTAATCTATATATTTTTTAGCTAATGTAAATGTTTTAGCACAAGAGTCTGGTCTATCTTCAGTCAAATCTTCTTCCGGATTTATAAGGCTTTCTATTTTTTCTTCTATATTAATAGGCTGCATAAGACTCATCTGAGTTAGTGTTAACGCATTATTAAATGTTCTAAAACAATCATAATTCATCATAGTTCTATAAGCATCATGACTATCAACTTCTTGATTTATATTATATTTAGTTCCATCAAATACCATTCCTCTATTTCCCTTTCTTTTAAGCATGTTTTCATAAATATTGGGAATAAAGTATGAATCAATAGAATTAGCATATGTTTTAAATTCCAATATTTTTTGAATTAATCTTTTTTTATGAACTGATATTTTTTCTTCAATAAATTCAATAATAGTTTTATATTGTTGAAATGTAATATCCTCATCATAAATTAAAAATGGTTCTAAGTATTCAATAATTTTAATATAAGAAGTATCCATTTTAATATATTTTTTAACTGTTTCAAATAAAATACGAGTTTGAGGAATAATTTTTTCAAGAAAATCTTTATAAACTTCTTCATTGTTTCTATCAGTTAATAACTTTGTTTCTTCGAACTTAAAACTATTAAAAATACCGGTATTAAACTCTACTTTAAAATTATCATCATTTAAATTATCTTCACTAATTATTTTTCTCTCCAATTCTAAATCTTTCAAAAGAATTTTATGATACATAAAATTAAATCTATGTAAATTTGCCTTCATAAATATGGATGTTTTTGGTAAATTAATTCTACTATATTGAATAAATGGATTAGTTAGAGACATTAGACCAATTAAAGATACGGTATCGTTACTAGTTACTTGTTCTAAATAATTTTTGCTATTTTTATTTTTTGGATCATTATTTGATAGTTTCTTCATACCTAAATTATATCTATCAATAACAAATCGTTGATTTTTTAATGTGTAACTAGGCTCTCCTTTCCCCCTTACTTCAGAACCATATATTAAATTACTATAGAAATTACCTAAATTATCAATAACAACTTCAATATTATTTAATATTTCTTGACGGGATATTACATTAGAATCATTATCTGGTTGTGAAAAGGGTGTATAATAACTATCTAAATTTTGAAGTAAATATTTATATTTATTACGTTCACCTGGAACATTATTATTAACATATTGGTCAATAATTTCATTTTGTTCATTTAATATTAATCCTAATCTTTCATCTTCAATATCTACCTCATCGTTTTCTCCATCAGCAAAATTATATATTTTATGTTTATTTCTTACAATAGGAAGTAACCAATATAATTGAGTATTTAATTTATGCATTTTTTCTACCAAAGGCTTGTAGGTGTGTCCCTTCGTTTTTATACTTTCAGCATTTCCAGATTCGTCAAAATTTGAAAAGTTTCTTCTTAATTCTTTAAAACGTTGTATTGAAATATGAATATTGTTCAATATTCTTTGCGTTCGTTTATCACTAGGAACATCTGATAATAATTCATCTAATAAATCATTTGATTGTTTATCAATACCAAATCTTCTTTGAGTTTCATCAACAACAACAATTTCTTCTATTTCTCCAAGGTCTTCATCTTCTAATGATAATTCATCTAAATTAATATAAAGATTTTTTACATTTTGTTTTAAGTCTTCAGTGTCTATAATAAGTTCAAGTTCCTCATCTTCGTCAATAATATCTAATTCATCATCTTCTTCAACGTCTTCCATTTCTTTATCTTCGTCTTGTGGAGTTTTCTTTTCAGGAGGTGAAAATCTTCTAATATCAATAATAGGAAGATCTAATGGAATACCTTTTCCTTCGAAATCAATATAAATTTTTTCACCACTTTCATAAATAGTTAATTCAATCATATCTTGTTCTAAATCAGTTATTTTACCATTAAAAATAGCAGGAACTTCTCCACCAAATTCAATAGAAATCCAATTACCTGGTATATAACCATTTTGTCTTGCATAACCTTTTTCTTCTTGACTAGCTAATATATTTATTTTACTTATTGACTTATTTGTGAGTTCACCGTTATTTATTTTTAATATTTTTTCACTTAAATCATCGTTATTAATTAGCTTTATAAGGTTATTATCTAAATAATCTATTAAATAAATATTTTCGTGTAATGTTGGGTCTGTAGGTGCTTCCATTTTTATAACTTGACCCAATTCCAAAAATAACTTTGCTTCTTCTTCTGCCATTACTTATATTTACAATAGATTTTTCTCTAATTAGATAAATTCATTATAAATATAATATAAAGATAACTCTCCAACTCATTTATATATGGTTTTTACTCTTTCTAAAGAGCTAATTCGAGATGTTATTCAAAAAAAACAAAATAATGTAGTACATGAAGAAATTATTGTAAAGGATGATAGTGAAGAAAAATATATTTTAAAATACAATAAAAAATATATTAACGAATCAAATGAAAAAGAACTAGGCCTTTATAGGTCAGTTGTTTGTGCTTTTGTTGGTGGAGATGTCCAAGTGTTATCATTTGCTCCTCCAAAATCATTAACTAAAAATAAATTTATGGAAAATAATGATCTTTCTAATTGTGTTCAATTGGACTTCATTGAAGGAACTATGGTAAATGTATTTTGGGATAAAACAGCAGATGAATGGAATATACATACTAAAAGTTGTATAGGAGCTCGTTGTAGTTGGAACAGTGATAAAACATTTAGGTTTTTATTTTTAGATGCTATGAATGAACAACAGATGGAATTTGAAGATTTAAATAAAGATTATTGCTATAGTTTTGTATTACAGCATCCGGAAAATAAAATTGTTATTCCATTAACTGAAAAGAAGTTAGTGTTAACAAATGTATATCAAATCAATAATGAAAATGAATCTGTAACAATTACAGCACATCCAGATATGGTTAAAAATTTTAATGGAAATAATGTGTATCAATACAGTATTAAAAATTTTGAGTTTTGGGACGACCTTTTAGAGCATTACGCATCAGATAATATGGATTATACTCAACAAGGTATTGTAATTTTAAATGGCGAAGGTGAAAGGATAAAAATACGAAATAGAAACTATGAACGTGTTAAACATTTAAAGGGTAATAATCCAAAACTTCAATTCCACTATTATTATTTACGACAAAAGGGAATGGTAGCAGAATTTTTGAAATATTATCCAGAATATAGAGCACTTTTTTCACAATTTAGAAATGATATGCATTCTTTTACGGCTCAACTTCATGTAAATTATATTCATTGTTTCATTCAAAAACAAAAGAAACTAAGTGAATATCCATATCAATTTAAGCCTCATATGTATGCTTTACAGGAAAAGTATATTCATGAATTATTTCCGGAGAAGAAGTATGTAAATAAACAGGTAGTCATTGATTATATAAATAGTCTTCCTCCCCAGCGATTGATGTATGCTGTAAATTATATTTATAAACAAAATGCGTTAGATACAAAGAAAGTAGAGCAACCTTTAGAATAATTATTAATCTTATATTAATATAAATGGATGATGTGGAAAATCCCGAAGATGCTAATGAATTAGCTATATATAAAAGATTAAGAGATATTGAAGGAAGATTAGATCAACTTGATGAAAAACATGATAAATTACGAGAAGATTATACATATGGTATAAAAGGGGGAAGAAGAAAAACACGTAGAAAAAAGAAAAAGAGACATATTATTACACGTAAAAAGAAACGAAAACGAAAACGAAAACGAAGAAGAAGAACAAAAAAAAGGAGAAAAGGAGGGATGCCTAAGAATTCAACTCAAAGTAAAGAAATTGATAAGAGAATAGCACAGTTAAAAAAATCAACATTTCGTCCATTAAAAGAATCTAAATCACTTGGTTCTAGATTGAAAAAAAGTTCTTCTTTTCGCAGTGGTTTAAATACTCTAGCCAATAGAGCCTCTCCATCGACAAAGATGTTTAAATCAGCTCCAATTGAGACACAACTCGCAAATTTAGATTTAAGTTCGCCACAACAATCACAACAACCACAACAACCACAAAAACAACAACAAACTAGTAAATCAAAAGAATAAATAATATCTCAAATAAAAAATATTATTTATTAGTGCTTTTTTTTCAGTTAGAAGTATTCTTTAATAGCAACATAAATTTCTTTTGCTTTCATGCAAGAATACATAACTAAATTATAGATATTTTCTTTATTAAATTCATCTTCCTCTTTGAAAGCGAATCTAATAATTGAATAATCATCGTGTGGATGATTTTTGATAAATCCAACATAAGACAAAAGATTTACCTTTTTATAATATTCTTCGTGTAAAATGTATTCAATTATTTTACCAATGGTATAATCATAGCCCTGTAAGATAAAATCAGCACTATTTTTCATAGCAGTTGATTTCATATTAATTTCATATATTTGCGATCCACATTTATCATGAACATCTTGTAACTGTTCATTAATTTTATCACAGGCTAAATGAATAAGTTCTAAATTAGTATAAACTCCAACAGACTGACATTTAAAATCAAAACTATTTTGAAGAAATATCCTTTTAGCTTGAAGAGCATACCAATTTTTTCTTTCAAAATCAATATCTTTTTGATTCATTCCTTTTTCTTGTAAACTAACTTCAATATCATTCCATGTATCTGCTTGAGCAGCTTTATCTGGAGTATTAGCATAAGCAGAAATACTAACAACATTATATGCTCCATTTTCTTTAGCTGTTCCTTCTTTAAATCTAGAAGTAAAATGAAGTTTTTCTCCGGGAATATCATTGGATATTTTTGGACGTAATCTTGAAAATAATACAAAACTATTGGTTAATTTATTTAGTGGGAAAATTTTTTCAGTAGCTTCATCAGTTAAGTATGTATCAGTTGAAATATTTTTAATTTTAAAATCTCTGGTAGTAAGATACATAAGCATATCGGTTTCATTAGTCATATCGACTTCTAATAAGAGGTCGCTTAAAACAGAAGTATCTTTAATATGAACAGGAATACAATCTAGGCGCTGTTTTAAGATTTCATTATGTAATCTTCCTGTATTTTTATAAAATTCACTTTGTTTACTATCAATAATAGCTATAGGTATATTTGTTAGTAAAGTTCTTCTAAGTCCATTCACAATACTAACATTAGTATTTTGTATAGTAAATTCCAAAACACCTTGTTTATTTTGAATAGAATCTTTAACAACGGGTGTAATATCTAGAGTAGATGCCATATTTATATAATATTATATTATTTATTTAATTGTTTTTCAATTTTATGTTTTTATGTGTTATAATTTAAGTAATAGAAACTTTAACAATATATAAATGAGTTCTGTTTTATATTATAGCAAGTATTGTGATAATTGTAAATTGCTACTATATGAATTGGGAAAAAGTAATTTACAAAATGATATACATTTTTTATCAATCGACCGTCGCATAGAAAAAAAAGGAAATATTTATATTGTTTTAGACAATGGTCGAGAAATTCTATTGCCCAAGCAAATTACCAATGTTCCAAGTTTATTATTATTAAATAAAGGTAATAAAATATTAGTAGGAAAGGATGTTTTAAACTATTATAAACCAAAAATAAGTAGTGAAAAAGTGATGGCTACACAAAATAATATTGAACCAATGGCTTTTTCATTTACTGAAATGGGAACTTGTATGTCTGATAGTTATTCTTATTGGGATCAATCAAGTGATGAATTAAGCGCAAAAGGACATGGTGGATTACGTCAAATGCATAGTTTTGTAACATTAAATCACGATGATAAAATATATACTCCAGAAGATGATTATGAACCAGATAAAGTAGGTGAGGTAGATTTAGGAAAATTACAACAACAACGTGAAAAAGATATAAAAGCTCCTCCTCAAGGTAGCCTGGCTTAATAATATATTTAAGTATAATTTATTTAAAAATAAAAATGAATTATAATACAAATAATGGAAAGTGAAACCCAAAAAACATTAAAAGAGTTATTCGCAACACAACTTCTTGAATTTATGGATGATATAATACTTGTATTTCCTAATAATTTAGATATAAAAACAGGAAGAACATTTATTATTGGACTAACAAAAGTAAGTAAAAAAAAATTAATAGGAATATGGAAATCAAGCGTTGTAGATATTTATGAAGAAGCGATTATGAATGGAAATAAAGAATATTTTATTAATAAAGATTATAGTCAAGATTTAGGAGAAGGCGGAACAGATAAAATGATGGATGTAATAGAAGATGTTAGAGGGTTAATACGTAATACAAGTGAAGAAAATAAAGACAAAGCAATAAAATATTTACAAAATTTAACAAAAATATGTAAATTATATTATGCTAATTAAAATACGTTTAGTTTAATTTAAAAAAATAGAGTTTAAATTAAATATAATGGCTGAAGAAAACAAGGAGTGTTTAAAGATAGTCAAGGACTTTTATAGAGATGTCTTGACTACTTTTCCAGAATTTAAAGATAATCTGAAAGAATATGAAATAGAATTTTTAACAGAAGATAAACATGGAGAGAAATTATATGAATATTGTCTTGAAAATTATCCTCAACATTTTTTCAATATTTTATATCAAAATGATGAAATTTTTAAAGATAATGAAATATTAAACTTTCTACCAAGTATTAATTTTGTAAATATTTGGAAAGATGAAGAAATAAGTGAAAAGACTCGTGAAACCATTTGGAAATATTTACAATTAATTTTATTTTCTGTAAGTAAACATGTTAATTCACAAGAATCATTTGGAGATACAGCAAAATTATTTGAAGCTATCAATGAAGATGAATTAAAAACAAAATTAGAAGAAACTATGAAAGATATGGAAGGATGGTTTAATAATAGTGAAATGTTCAATGATATTAGTTTAAATAATGTAATGGATCCTTCAAGTATCAATTTAAATGACTTACCGGATGCCGAAGATTTACAAAATCATATTAGTGGTCTATTGGATGGAAAACTTGGACGTTTAGCACACGAAATAGCATCTGAAACAGCGGAAGAACTTAATGTAGATATGGAAGGTGCAACAAATGTAGGGGAGGTTTTTCAAAAACTTTTTAAGAATCCGGGAAAATTAATGAATATGGTAAAAAATGTTGGTTCGAAATTAGATGAAAAGTTAAAGTCTGGAGAAATCAATGAAAGTGAGTTAATGAAAGAAGCCAGTGAACTTATGGAAAAGATGAAAAACATGCCTGGTATGAAAAATATGGATAATATATTATCAAAAATGGGAATTCCAGGAGTAGCTGGTGCTGGAAAAATAAATGTAAATGCTATGCAGGCAAGAATGAAACAAAATATTCGTGTAGCATCACAAAAGGAAAGAATGCTAAGAAAATTAGAAGCTAGGAAAAAAGCTCGAGCTGAAGCTGAAGCAAGACAAAAAGCACAACAATCACAACAAGGACAACAAGGACAACAATATCAACATATGGTATTTAGAGGTGATGAACCAGTAGAAAAATCAAGTAGAAAAAATAATAAAAAGAGAAGAAAGAAAAAGAAAAAGAAGAGAAATTCAAATTAAAAAATAACTATTTATACTATATAAGATGAATACTAGTTTTTGGTTAGATAATCCAAATGTTTTATTAAATAAAAATCAAATAACCGAAATATGGCCACAGGATAATTTTGATTTAGATAGAAAATTAAATGCTATAACTAGACTAATATTAGTATTAGCTATTTTAGGATTTTTATTCACAAAATCAAGTTATATAATAGTTAGCGCAGCAGTTTCAATTGTTGTATTGGTAATGATTCATAAATCAAAAAGTCATTCAAAAGAAGGAATGGAAAATTTAGACATAAAAATAAATAAAGAAGATTTTGAAGAATTATTAAATGAAGAATTTACTATGCCTACAAAAAAAAACCCATTTATGAATGTATTAATTAACGAATATAAAGATAATCCAACACGTAAATCTGCTGCTCCAGTTTATAACGAAGAAGTTTTAGACGATGCCACAAAAAAAAGCAGAAAAGATGAAAGATTATATAAAAATTTAGGAGATAATTTAACTTTTCAAAACTCATTAAGAAATTTTTATAGCACAGCAAATACAAGTATTCCAAATAATCAAAAAGAGTTCGCTGAATTTTGTTATGGAAATATGGCTTCTTGTAAAGAAGGCGATGAATTTATGTGTGAAAAAAATAACGGAAGAGTTTAATAAATCATTATTTTTACTTAAAATATATAATCTTAAGTAAAATATATATGTCAAGTGTTCATAGTTATACATTCGATAGTTTAAGTAGAATTGGCGACGATGTTTGTGGTGTCTCCGAAAGAGAAATGCAAAATGAAAACTTTGGGTCTTATTCTGTTCAAAGTTATTTCGCCAAAAACTGTGGTATGGCCTCTTCTATTAATTTTGCTACTAGTCAGCCTAACATTTTTTACAGTGGTAGTCATCAGTGTGGATTAGGTGGATGTAACATTGATACTAACTCTAAACTTTTAATTGGGTCCATGCAAACTAACCCAAAATGTAGAATCAGTTTACAAGAAAGACCATTTTTAACTGTTCCATTTTTAGGTAGAGGTCCATCTATGCCTGTTAAAGAATCGCAATTATTACAAGGTGCTTACAATCCAGATAAAAAATCTTGTAAGACTATCATGGAAAAATCCATCCGACCTAATCAGGATCTTGTCCCGGCATTAAAGGCTTCCATTCAAAATCCTGCTAATTTATGCGAAGGCATCGCTGCTGACGGATGGATTCGTGGTGGATTACCTTCTCGTGAATTATCAAGAGATCAAGATAACTTTAATCGACAATAATTTAAAAGTAAATAAATAATTATATTTAAAATGTATAATTATTCATTTTATTGCACATATTTAGATGCTCCTGATAATGAACATAAACAAGATACTATTTATAGACAAGAAATATTAAAGGCATTCAATTTAATGATATATGACCACGTAAAAATGATGGATTGTATTGACCAATTATATAAAAAACATGAAAAAAACAACCAAATACAAGAAATTATGAAAATTGTAAAAGAAAACAATAAATATAGTTTTTTATTTAATAATTTAAGTGATTTATTTACATTACTATTTTCATTTGAATACTTTTACTATTTTCATACATGTATTGCTGAATTAGAACAATCTAATAAAATTTCAGATATCATATATGAAAAATTTATAAAAGTTTTAAAAAATAATAATAATAATTAATATATAATGGCGTCACTTAAAAATTCACCCGGAGAATATTGTTTACAGCAAAAAGCTTTCTGTAATCAGCAACAATATTTACATTATAAAAATTCTAGAGTTCCCCAAATTAATAAAATACCTGGTTTAGGAATAAATGCTGGTAACATGAGTGGTGGTTATTACGATAATGTATTATCAAACAACACCGCAAATATAGAAAGCAATCTATTTGGTATTAAACAAATAGATTTAACAAAAAAACATACAAAATTTATTCCCAGTTTAAATAAATTAGATTGTCAAGAATTTTTTAAAACTCCAAGAGTTTTTGTTCCAGAACCACTTGTTATTCAGAAAGGGCAAAGGCCAATCGGACCTTACGGTGGTATGTAATTTATATAATATAAATGTATTATATAAATGAGCGGATTAAATATAAATCCTATTGATACATCTAGAGACCAATATTTTGATTATGGTGATTATATTAGTAGAAGACACGGAGATAGATATTATAATTTAGGATATGCTATTTATAAAGGTATAGTATTACCACCAAATGAAGTAGGAGCTATACAACCAACTCTAGCTTTAGTAGGAGAAGCTTTTACTAATTTTACAGTTGCTTTACTATTCAAAAAAGCCGATGAGGATTCTAAAAAGAAAAGAGATGATTTATGTGATTTTTTTGGACCAAACGGAACAATCCAACAAAATTTAATTAATCAATCATATATTAATACTTGGATTTCTAATGCTAGAGCAACATTTAGAAATTGCAAATGTTTATAATATTAATTAAAATTTTATATGTATAAAAAAATACATTTTTATACTTATATATTATAAGGCATGTCTTATACTAGTTATGGAAATTATAATAGAACAGTTCGAGCTAGAACTGCCCAAATAGACAGCGATGGTTTTAATGGGTGCCCAACACCAGATACTGGACCTCCAGGTCCACCAGGTGCCGACGGACCTCCGGGTGCGAATGGATCTCCAGGTCCTCCAGGTCCTCCAGGTGCTCCAGGTGCTCCAGGTGCTCCAGGACAACCAGGACAACCAGGTGCCCCAGGTGCACAAGGCCCAAGTGGGGCAGATATATCTGGAAATAATGAATATTTATATGCTGGGGCTAATGGAATTGAAAAGGCTTCTACAAATTACAATAATAAAAACTCTGGTGTTTATTACGATACTGGTTCTGGTGTTGATTTTGTAACGGACCCAGTATCTGGTGGTTCTGCTGCAGGTGAATGGGATAGAACTCTTATTCAATTAAATGGACCACCAGATAATAAAAGAATATCTACAAGTGGTCCATTTATGACTCAAATGAACGATCATCGTTTCTTCCTTGGCTCCCCTTATAAATCCAATATTAATAACAGAGGCCCTAGTATTCAATATAGACCTCAAGCTGGATTCAATATGAATTTATGGAATGTAAACCCGCTTGTACCCGGACCCCCCAGCTTAAATCCACAATACAATCCCAGCACATCTCTTTTTTATGTTACTCCGTTTGCAGATGCTGTTGGTAATAATCCCCAGTCTTATAATTATTATAACGGAAACGCACATCCATTTGATACTCTAAGTACAGACCCATCTGGAAATCCAAACGCACGTAGAAATATTTTTATTAGATCTGATAATAAACAACCTTTTTGGAATCCAAAACAAAATTTTGAATTAACTGAAAAACCAAATGATCGTTTATATGTTCCAAATATTAATTTTACTTCACCAGATACCTTTTTTAATACAACTATAGGTAGTGATTTTGCTAATGGACTACCAGGATTCGCAAAAGGTACACTCGGCCAACATCCCGACGGCAGCGGCGCCACTGTTTCCGGAAACAAAGCACCTAATGAATATCAAGGAAGTGGATCATTAACTGTAGCACAAAATAATTGGTCGGCACATTCTTTCTTTAAAGCTGTTACTCCTGGACCAGGTAATCCTATTGATGGTGGATGGAATCCAATAGATGAAGATGATCCATTAAGCAATATCCCACCACTTGATCAAACTAATCCTTTTTATAATAAATTCAATGGTGCAAATTATCCCGCAGATACTAAATTTGGTAAAGTTGAAGATAATTTAAGATTAACAAGTACAACACACGTTTTCTATAAACCACAACAAGGTCCTAAAAGTTCACTTAGTTTTTATGCATATAATATTCCAGATATACGAGATAGTGCACCAAAGCCCACTATTCCGAAGGCTGGGCAAGGATCAGATTGGTTTAAAGGCGGAGTTCCTAATGGTCCTACAGTATATGATCCAAGTGGCGCTCCATATGAAATCTCCCCTGGGGCCGGCACCAAATATTCACATACAGTTGGAGGTGCCGCTATTGTATTAGAACCTAGTGGAAATGTATTGTCTGATAGAACAATTAATCCAACTGATCAAAGAAATGGTGTAAAAATTCCATATGAATTAAATTTTTATATTAAATCTGGAAATAACCCGAACACTAATCCTAACCCCCACCCTAACGCTTGGATTGAATTAGATGAAATTAATGATAAACCTATTTTTCAATTACAAAATGACCCCTTAGTAAAAACAAATGCTCCTATTAAATTTCATACAAATCCACAGTCACAAAAGGGTCCTGCTATTCTAGATACTGAAGCAGATTGGGGTGATAATGGAGGATATAGAAAAGCAATGTTTCAAGGAACTATAACTAACCCTATAGTTTCTGATAACGATATTATGGTTTATGATGATAGTGCTGAAGCTTGGATTAATAAATCCGCAGGAGTTGTATTTGCTGCTACAGGGTTAGGAGTTATGCAGTATGAGTATAAATTTGATGCTGAAACAGCACAAACCGATGCTCAAAACTCGGGCAGCACCACTAATTTAAATGTAACATTTAATGATTATCAAATAGTAAATAACAAAGGATTAAGATTTGATATGGATATAATAGCACAAGATATTTCTGACTTACCAAATATTAATTATATTTATTTATACGTTCTTGATTTTGATGGAGAATTCCCACATAAAACATTAAGATTACTATCTAATAATGTTAATCCTGTCAAAGGCGTTATTCATTTAGACAATTCAACTATTAATAATGGTACTACAAATGGTGATGATGGTATGAATTTTTCCGTTTTAGATGTTTCTGCTTGTAATGCTCAAGGAGTTGGAATACCTTTCATAGGAGGACCATCTCCATATGGACCCCCACCTACTGGTACTGTTTTATATTATAGACTTACGGTAGATTTTCTTTCTGCGGGAAATAATTGGGCCCCAGCATTCACTGATGAAGCTAATATCGGATTGGATATTTATTTAAGTGGAACAAAAGGTGCTGATGGTTCTGATGGTGTTGATGGGTCTGATGGTTCTGATGGTGTTGATGGTGTTGATGGTGTTGATGGAGATAAAGGATTTGATGGAAATTCATCATTATGGCAGACGAATGACCAAATAAATTATAATGGTAGTGCGATGTCTGGTGGTGGAGGTGATGGTCGTTTTCATATAAATCAGTCGCTCCAACCTCTCTGGGCGGGAATTGGAGGAACACATCAATTAATTATTGACCCACAGGACCTTGCGGGTAGTGATTATACCAGTTGGATAAATTTTATAGATCCTTTTGATATTCTTACTATTAGGTCTAAAGAATTTACAAACAGGGTAATGCATTTTACTGTTTTACCAGTGTCCACCACAAACGCCCAAGACCCTGGCCCGCCTCCATATGCTCCGAATACCGTAACTGCTGCCTATTTCTCCCCACCACTGTACTCCAATGGATTATTTTATTTAAGATTAAAAGTAATTAATTTTGCTCCAATTTCTGCTAATTTAATTCCAATGAATTCTCTAGCATTAGACCTTAATAATCCTTGTTATGTTAGTTATGTTAAATCAGGTCCTGATGGACAAGATGGTAATGATGGTAATGATGGTAATGATGGTAATGATGGTAATGATGGTAATGATGGCGTGGACGGCGTGGACGGACAAGATGGTGCTGATGGTCAAGATGGTGCTGACGGACAAGATGGTGCTGATGGTCAAGATGGTGCTGATGGACAAGATGGGCAAGATGGTCAAGATGGTGCTGATGGACAAGATGGGCAAGATGGTCAAGATGGTGCTGATGGTGTGGATGGTGTGGATGGTGTTGATGGTCAAGATGGTGTTGATGGGCAAGATGGTGCAACTGGAGATAAAGGATTTGATGGAAATTCTTCCAAATGGAAATATGTTACAGGTGTCTGGAATGACGACATTGTTTCTCCAACATATCCTGACGGAGATTTTTTTACAGAAGATACTACAGCTCCGGGAGTCACTTCAGTAAAAAGTGATGTAAATAGAATAAAACTTAGAAATTTAGATGTTTTACAACCACCTACTAATATGGTTAATTGGATGGGTCCATTACAATTAGAAGTAGGAGATATTATTAGTATTAGACATACCATAAATTCACAAGAAGTTGGTTATTACACGGTTGCTGCTGCTCCTGTACAAGTTCCTCCTGTTGGTGGCGGGGGTACAACAATTGATGTAGTGCATATTGAATCAGATTCAACACCTTTTAATCCATTAGAAGAATATTTCGTTGGATACGTAAAAAGCGGATCGGATGGTCCAGTGGGGCCACCAGGACAAGATGGTGCGGATGGTGCGGCTGGTATGACTGGTTTAGCAGGAAACTCTAGTTTATGGAAATATATTCATTCTAATGTTGGTGTTACTCCAAATCCGGGACCAGGTGAATTTTCTTGGTTTGCTGGTGGAAGTATTTCTGGATCTAATCCTTGGGGAACATCTGCTCTTGTTTTTAATCCAGTAGATTCTATTGTTCCTACAGGTCAGAATATGAGAGATTGGTTGTTATCTATGAAGCACGGAGACATAATATACATTAGAAGATTTCCTTTTTTACCACACTTTTGTTATCATACTGTAACTTCTCCTCCAGTTGAAAATTTACCTTTTGCCGGACTTATCACAATTAATATAAATACTGGTCTTCCAGGACCAATAGACAGTTATCCTGATACTGCTCTAAATCCCATGCAGTTTCAACAAAATAACTGGGATGGAGAAAAATTTGATATTGGATTTTCTCCAATCGGTTATGTTGGACCAGATGGAAATAGTTCTTTATGGGACTATATAGATGAAGTAAACGCAACCGCGCCATATGTACCTGGGAATGCTGATATGGGTTTAGGAAAATTTGTTACCCTAGATAATACTGCAAATTTAGAAACTAACAAATCTGCTGTACAAAAAATTAGAATAGTTAATACGGATCACTTAGGAAATGATTTAACTAATTGGATTACTAATATTAATACAGGTGATATAATTTATATTAGAAAACAAAATGTTATTAATGAAGTTGCTTATTATACAGCCCAAGATAATCCACTGGTAAGTGGACCTCCTCAACCTTGGGGAGGATTTGAAATAGATGTGAATTATATCGCTGGTGATACAACTGCTTTTAGTAGTGCCGGTAATGATTATTACATAGGTTATGTTAAAAAGGGAGCAAATGGTTCAAATGGACAAGACGGACAAGACGGACAAGATGGTGCTGATGGACAGCCAGGCTATGATGCTAATTCTTCTATATGGACATCTATTGATGTTATTCAAGCACCTATTCCATCAGGAGGACAATTTATACTAGCATATGGAAATGTAATGAGTCAGGGTGCTAATTTTCCAAACATGACTCACGAGTTAATTATAAGTAAAGACGATGCTACTGGAAATGATATGACAGAATGGATTAAATCCGTTCAACCAGGAGATATTATTACTATAAGAGAAGTTCTTACTCCAGAAAATTCAGCTTATTTTAAAGTAATACCTCAAGATGAAAATTCTAATACAATTACAACTGATGATGTGGATGAAAATGGTAATATTATTGGATTTTATGAGGTAAGTCCTAATTCAAGATGGAGAGTTAGACTAGAATTAATACAAATAAGCAATAATTTAAATCAAGCTCCAGGATTACCAATTCCTGTATTTGGTGACGGTATTCAGTGTTATATTGGTTGTGCTGTATCTGGACATGAAGAATTAGGTTTTGATGGAAACTCATCAAAATGGGCGCGTCAAGGTAGTTCTACGGGATCGGTAGACCCGGGAAAATTCGTTACTCAAACTAATACAGGTGGTAATACAATTTCTAAACAAGCAACAGGAAAATTATGGATTAATAGTCAGGATAATGTAACTGTTTCACCAGATTTATATGAGTGGTTAAGTTTTGCCGATACTAATGATATTATGTATGTTCGTAGAAAAAATAGACCTTGGGAAGTTGGTTATTATAGTATTATCAGCAAGACAATTGTAGCAGGACACTGGAGATTTAATGTTACTTACATAGACTCTGACGCTACCATTTGGAGAACAGATGCTGATTATTATATTGGTTATCTTAAAGCTGGACCACAAGGACCTCCAGGTTCTTTATCACCTGTATTTAGAGCTGGTTTAGGTGTATTATTATCTGATGGAAACGGCAATCCAGTTCCTGGAACTGAATTAGATGCTATGGCGGTATTTGAAAACAATAGTAATAGTAATGAAATAATTCTTGGTGAACAACGTCTTCAACTGGGGAGTAACAATATTGGTGTTAATGGGGAGAGTAATCTGCCAACAGCATATGTTCCTATTTTATATGATGTAACTATATTAGATAGCGCACAATATGGAGACATTATTACATTACAATTTAATAACGGTGTCCCAAATGGAAATATGAGAGTAAATCGGACGGCTAGGCTTTTTATTACATATAATACTACTATACGTGTTAGTTATCCAGATGAAGGTCCATCAGAAAATGAAAAACGTGATATGCAGGCTTCCTGTAGAATTCGTAGAACTTTACAAGGTGGAAGCACAGAAATAGTTCCATATTCTAGTAGTTCAGGTCACATGCGTAAACGAAAATATAATAAACAAACTTTTTCGGGAAGTGCTATATTAGATGTTGTTGAAGGTGATATTTTAAGAACTGAAGTATCTATCGTTCAATCTCATGGAAGAATAATTGTAGCAGACGACAACGAAAATAACGATGAAGGTCTAGATAGGGTGGCCGTAGCATTAACAAAAGGAACAAATATTACTATTATAGATACCAAAGGTGGTGCTGCTGGAGAAGATGGACAAGATGGTGAGGATGGCGAGAATGGCCCTAGAGGTGAAACGGGATTAGCGGGAAATTCTAGTTTATGGAAGTCATATGGTAATGCTCCAACAATCGACCAGAATACAGGATATCCTGTATTACAATACGGTGAATTCTTGATTAGTGGAACTGGTAGTAGTTGGCAGGATGCTAATAAATTATATATGACGATACATGATGCTTTTGAAACTCTTGACCCAAATTTAGGAAATCTTATGGGAACTTGGTTAGCAAGTATTAATGTTGGAGATATTATATATATTAGACAACATGATGATGTAACTAATTTTTCATATTATAGATGTCACAGCATTGCTGTTCCTTATACCATTAATTTAACTAATTCGGTAGAAATAGGTATTACTCATATAGAAAGTCATTTAGCTACACCATTTGCAGATTGGCTTAATAAAGAATTTAATGTAGGGTTTATTCCTAGAGGACCAGAAGGACCAGGTGGAGCACCAGGTTCAGCATCAGCAATTATAAGAAAAACAACTAGGAGTACGCCACCCGATTCTTATGTGTTAAGTGGAACGCATTATGTTCAGGGAATAAAATTTAGACCAGGGTTAATAGAATATGATGTAAATAGTTCAAATTCACAATTAACTGCGGCTTGTGATATAATAGTCCCTGCTAATAATGTTGAAGGAACTAATTCTATATGGAATACTGGCGAAGTAACAACCTTTACCAATTGGCCTTATAATACCAGTGCAACTTTTTCTCAATTTTCATGGATACAACCTAAAGTTGCTATAAATTCTAATATAGAATATGGTATTGTAAAATCTCTGACACAATATACAGGACAAAATCTATACGATGGGGAAGTATTCAAAATGTTTTTAATGAAATGCCCTGGAACGGATGTCGCTACTGATTGGTTAAATTGGATTCCTATTCATTCTAGTATAAAAACGATTACAACTGAACCACACCATCCACCAGGAACTGGTGGTGTAGGAGTTAATGAGGGATATCATCCCGGGCATTATCCACACCATATTGATAGCAAATCTTCTTCTATGCAGATTAAATTAAATGCTGGAGATAGAATAGCATTATTTATTGAAAGGACATTTGAAGATGATGAGCCGAATCCACTAGAAACTCCACCAAATGTTATTATTTTAAATGGTTCTTATTTAAGTATTATGGATATGGTTGGCGGAGAAAAAGGTGAAGATGGTGTTGATGGAGTGGATGGAGTGGATGGACAGGATGGTGTAGATGGAGAAGATGGTCAAGATGGACAAGATGGTGAAGATGGTGAAGATGGAGCACCCGGTGTAGATGGTGTGGACGGAGAACGTGGATTTGATGGAAATTCATCTAAGTGGAAGTGGGTCGATCCAGTCAGTCTTCCATTAACCGGTGAATTTTCAGGATTAGACTCAATCGGTCAGCATACCAGTAATTATCAAAGTATTGTAAAAATTTGGATTAATAATACAGATAGTCTTGGAAATAATTTATTAGAGTGGATTGAAAATCTTCTACCAGGTGATATAATAACTATTAGAAATGTTGTTAGTATTAATAGAGTTTCTTATTATAGAGTTATGGCTTCGGGAGTGGAACCAGGACCATTGACTAGTGCAACAAGATATATAAATGTCGATTATATTGATGGAGATTCGGATAATTTCCCATCTACACCTACCGCAAATATTACATATTTTATTGGATATGTAAAAAGTGGTAGTAATGGAGTAGATGGACAGGACGGACAAGACGGACAAAATGGTGAAGATGGAGAAGATGGACAAGACGGAGCACCTGGTGTAGATGGTGTGGATGGTGTGGATGGTGTGGATGGTGTGGATGGAGAAGACGGGGTGGACGGACAAAATGGTCTAGGATTAAGAGGAACAATGAGTGTGAGTTTTTCAATGAAATTAAAAGGAACTTATACAGATTGGGATCAAAATCCACCGTTTGTAGGCGATGCTTTAAATTATAGAAGATTAGATGGGTCCGTATCAGGAGAACCTCCTCTTACTAGAATGGAATATTTACATTTGAATCCTTATGGATTAGCAGTCCTTCCAACGCCAACTCCGGGAAGTTTTCCAATAACACCTTTCGAAACACAACCATTTACCGCTGGAGGAGAGACTTTCGGTTCTGTTTTAGGACCATTTGGACAAGGAGGAGTGAATCGAATCCATAATAATTTTTATGGTTATAGAGTTCCAGCCGACGGTTATTTATTAGGATATCAATTAAATTTCTGTCACATTCCAAATTCAGGCGTTTTTCATGTTTATTATTTTGATCCAAACGCCGAATCACAAAGTGTTAAATTTTGTAAAGGAGGTCCTATTATTTCAAGGTCAAAAGAACTTACTTACCAATGGGCTAGTGGAAGTACTGCTATAAAACCACAAAACGAAATAGAAATTAGAAAAGATGGATTTATATTTGCTTGTAGTGACCTTAGTTATCAAGGAAGTTCACCAAATGGAATTGAATTCCTCCCACCCGTTGGAACGACCAATATAACAGTTTTTATTAGATTTAAAGAATAATTTAATTAATTAATTATATAATATTTATTTATTTGTAAATATTATAAGATGGCTCAAAAACCAACAGGATTAACACAACTTCAAGACGTTAGTATGAATAATCTTGACGTCCATACTATTTGGTTTCGTGATCAAACATCTGTTTCGAGTGCTCATGGATTTAAAGGTCCGCCTGGCGCATTATCTTTTCAATATCTTTTAGATACTGTTGGTAATGGATTTCCAAACAATGGTATTGAAAACGGTTATATAAGATTTAATGATAGTTCACATATAACAGCAACTTCTATGTTTATTTCTAAAAATACTCATGTTTTTAACTGGCAAAATAGTAATCAAACTAATTTAGAAAAACTTTTTAGGTGGATTTCATTAAGAAATAATAGTGTAAAGGCTTATGTTGTAATAACAGATTTTAATGATAATTCCAAAAAGATAATTTATCAAGTTACATCAATTGGAGAAATTCATATTCAAAGTGCTACATTTTCATTTAATTTTGATAGGTCACAAACAGTATATAGTGAAGTCAATCCATTTACTGACCCAGAGCATAGAGTAATAGTTAGTTTAAAGATTTTAGGGGAAGGTGGTGCCGTGGGGCCCGAAGGTCCTCAGGGACTTCCTGGAAATTTTGGAGGTGCTTCATTTGATTATACATTTGATACAAATGTATCTTCGCCAAATATGGATGGTAGTATAGGAGGAGGAATAGTTAAATACCTATCACTCAGTAATAATTTACCTACTTCTATACAAATAAGTCCATTGGATGATAATGGAGAATCAGTCAAATCATTTGTTGAAAGTATAGATGCTGTACAGAATCCAGTAAAAGCAATAATACGTATAGTAGTAAAAAATGATTCTACTAGATTCCAACAGTTTACGATATCATCAGTAACAAGTGTTAGTGATAACATGCCACCACCTAATTATGTTTTTGCTGTTGAATCAATTGCGTTTTCTGATAATGGAGTTATACCATTTACTGGAACAGGAAATCAAGATGTTATATTAAGTTTTGCTTTAGTGGGAGATAGAGGAGATCAGGGTCCTGTAGGTCCTGAAGGTCCAAAAGGAGCTCAAGGTCTTCAAGGTCCTCAAGGTCCTGCTGTTGACGGTGGTGGTGTTATTCCTTATGAACCATTCAGTGTATTGACACCTTTGGATAATTTCACTCCTGAAACCGGTCGAATATATTTATCTCAATTTATCTCACCCACCAGTGGTAAATATACACATATGAGTATGTTTGGTGGAAATCATTCAGGTTCTGATTTTAGTGGAAAAGTGTTAGCTGTTATTTATCGAAATAAAGCAGATACCAGACCAAATTGTGATGTTGGATTGCCGGGAACTATTGTAGCTTGGCAAATACTTAATTTTGCGTTTCCAAATTCTAGCGACTTAAGCAGAAAATATATTGATTTTACTTTTGATACTCCTGCTGAATTAAATGCCAATGAAAAATATTGGGTTGGATTTTCTAGAACAGGTTCAGGAACTTTTCAAATACCCTTTCATAGTGACTATAATAATCAAAATAGATTAGCAGTTCATTCAGCACAAAATTTTTTTAATGGAACAGAAGCACCATTATCTTTTGAATCTACCCCAACAGAACAGAATAGTAACTTTGCATTTTGGTATCGTTTATATAATCCAAATGCGGCTGTTGGTAAGGGAGAAAAAGGAGATCAGGGACCAATTGGTCTACCTGGGCAAGATGGGGTAGACGGACAAGATGGAGCACCTGGTGTAGATGGTGAGGATGGTGTGGATGGTACTGATGGAGTAGATGGCGAAGATGGAGCACCTGGACAAGATGGGCAAGATGGATTACCTGGATTACCTGGAGTAGATGGTCAAGACGGGCAAGATGGAGAGAAAGGAGAAACAGGTCCACCAGGCCCACCTGGATTACCTGGTGTAGATGGACAAGATGGACAAGATGGACAAGATGGAGTAGATGGACAAGATGGAGATAAAGGAGATCCTGGATTACCAGGACAAGACGGGCAAGATGGTGCAGATGGTGTGGATGGTGCAGATGGTGTGAATGGACTAATGGGAAATTCTTCATTATGGAAAAGTATTCCTAATGGGAATACACCAACTTCCGGAACTTTTCAAATAGCACAGGTTGAACCACCAACATTTCCTTTAGCTTTCTATAATATAAATATTCATACCGTGGATTCAAATGGTGTTGATTTTTCAGATTGGATTGCTAATATTCAAGTTGGGGATTTTATACATATAGTCAATAGAAATGATAGTAGTTTATTTGGTATTTATAAATTAACAACAATGTTTACAACGTTAATAGCTGCTGATAAAAAGAAGGCAACTTTATCAAAAATAGCAGGACCTTTAACTATTGTTAATAGCACCGATAATGAGTATAATATAGCACATTCTAAGATAGGTCCAGAAGGTCCTCAAGGAGAACCTGGTATAGGAACTCAAGGAGACCCTGGTCCTGCTGGCGCTCAAGGAGAACCAGGTATTCCTGTTTCTAGTTCTATATGGAAATCCGATACTCAATCTCAACCGAATTTAGCTCCCTCAAACGGAAGATTTAAAATAATTACTACATTTAATCAATCAGGAGATGCGTTAGATTCTAAAGCTATGACGCTTTTATTATCTAAAAGAGATAATGGGGGTGTTCCGTGTGATACATGGTGGAATGCTCTAACTAGATTAAGTTCCATTACTATTAGAAGAGTAGGATTTCCATATCAGTTTGGTATTTATAGTGTAGGTATAATGACTGAAGCTACTTTACATTTTTCAATTCCAATAATACCACTGGCTTTTTCTGATACTAGTATCCCTGATAATTCAGAATATTCTGTTGGTTATAGTTTAACTGGTCCTATAGGTCTTAGAGGTCCTCAGGGAATTTTAGGACCGCAAGGAATCAAAGGTCCACAAGGACTTATAGGTATAGATGGTCCTCAAGGAATACCAGGAATTCAAGGTATTGAAGGCCCGGTCGGACCTAAAGGTGCACAAGGTCTTCAAGGATTAGGAGGAGTTAAAGGAACACAAGGTAGTATAGGTCTAGAGGGTCCTAAAGGAGCACAAGGAGTTAAGGGTACTCAGGGTATTCAAGGTCTTCAAGGTATTCAAGGTCTTCAAGGATTAAAAGGAGTTACGGGAAGTCCAGGTATAGATGGTGAACCAGGTTTAAAAGGTGATCCAGGGTCTGCTTCTTCTTCTTTTAGAGGTTCTCTTCCAATTGATACAGATATAACTGATATTACTTCTGGAAACACCAGTTATACTGGGGAAATGGTAATAAATTTACCGTCATCTCAGGATACTTTAACGGGATGGAATACTATTTCATATAGCAGAACAAATCATGCTACACCAGTTGGAGTATTTAGTCTTACTGGAGGAATTTTAACTATAAATCAAAATATGCGTTCGCTTATAACTTATACTACTTCATTTAGACAAAATAATAATGATTTATGTGTTATACATGTTAAATTACAAAAATCGATAAATAATGGAGTAACTTGGACAGATGTTGAACATAGTTCAGTATCAGCACAAAATAAAAGAGCTCAAGGAGTTAAACAAAGTTGTACAGGTATTGCTATAGTTGAAACTTCTTCTGGAACTAAATTTAGAACACAGGTAAATGCTCTTAAAGCTCAAGGAAGTGCTAATAATGATAAAATTTATATTACAAAAGATACATTCATAACAGTTATAGATGTTTTAGGTGGAGAAAAAGGAGATAAGGGTCTTACTGGAACACCCGGATTAGATGGAGATAAAGGAGCACAAGGAACACCGGGATTAGAAGGACCTAAAGGAACGCAAGGTATACAAGGTATTCAAGGTATTCAAGGTCTTCAAGGTCTTCAAGGTCTTGAAGGTCCAAAAGGAACACAAGGTTTACAAGGTATACAAGGTATTAAGGGAACTCAGGGATTACAAGGTATTCAAGGTCCTGTAGGAGCTGATGGTAATTTTGGAGGAGCTACATTTGATTATACATTTGATGGAGTTCAAGCAAGTCCAACTATTAGTGCTATGAATAATGGTTCTTGTAAATTAGGATATGGTAATCCATCTATAAATTCACAGAATAATATGACATCATTACAAATATCTAATAACGATGATAATGGTAATCCAATATCTAACTTTCTTCAGAGTATAGCAAATGTTGAAGTAAGTGTTGGTGGAATTAAAGGACACGTATTAATGCAAGAAAAAGGCGATGCTACAAAATTTTTAATGTTTTCTATTACAGGAGCACTAGATGTTGAAGCTAGTGCATCTTGGATGTTAGGAGTTCAAAATGTTAGTTCTAGTGGGTCTAATCCTTTTTCTTCTTCAGATGATATACTTTTAAGTTTTACTTTAGTTGGAACTAGAGGAGAGCAAGGAATACAGGGTATTCAGGGTATTCAAGGTGTAAAAGGAATTCAGGGTGACCAGGGAATTAAAGGAACACAAGGAGACCAAGGAATTCAAGGTATTCAAGGTCTTCAAGGTCTTCAAGGAATTGAAGGACCCAAAGGTCCACAAGGTATACAGGGTATACAAGGTATTCAAGGACCAGTGGGACCAGGCGGTTCACAAGGTCCTACTGGACCTGTTGCTAATTCAAGAAAATTTAAATATTCAGAAAGTACATTTAATTCTGATCCAGGTTCTGGTTATTTAAAAGATAATGGTAATTGGAATAGTGGAACAATTACCAGATTTAATATAAGTTATACAGACACTGATGGAAATAATGTTGAAAATTGGTTAGATTTTATTTATGAAATGTCTGAATCAATAGGACAAGGTGGAATAATAGAATTTAGAGTAAGTGAATTAAAATTTGTAATATTTAATTTAACAAGTTCTAATCTTTCACTTCCAACACAAGATTATAAAACGTTTACAGGAACTAAATTAAGTAACGGATCACAAAATCCCGTAGATAATGATATTGTAACTGTTAATTTTATACCAAAAAGTAAAGACGGACCATTAGGACCACAAGGAGACCAAGGTATTCAAGGTATTCAAGGTATTCAAGGTCTTCAAGGTCTTCAAGGTCTTCAAGGAATTGAAGGACCAAAAGGAGCACAGGGTATTCAAGGAATTGAAGGAATCAAAGGAGCACAAGGCACTCAAGGTATTCAGGGTCTTCAAGGACCAGGAGGTGATAAAGGAGCACAAGGCACACAAGGTATTCAAGGTATTCAAGGTCTTCAAGGTCTTCAAGGTGTTGCAGGTACTAATGGTGAAAATGGTATAAATGGTGTTAATGGTGATATGGGTAAAAGTAGTAATTCTTTTACTTGGAAATTTAATAATACTCAATATTCTCAGTTTACATCTGGAGAATTTAATGCTAGAAATGATTCTGGATTTCAAAGTAGTTGGTATACCGTAACTACATTTTATTTTAATCCTACAGATTCTGATGGTAATACAGTTGGAACAGGACCAAATCAAACTGGTCCTCCAACTGGTTGGTTTTCACAATATGTAAGTGGTGATAGTGTCTATATTAGAAACAGAAGTAATAATAATTTAGGAGGTTCGTATATTTTAACTTCAAACCCAGAATGGTCTTATTCTACCGTATATGGAACTACTGTTAAATTAGAAGTTCAATTTGTAAATTTATGGGGTAATAGCACGTCGATTAATCAAAATAATTTTTATGATATAAGTATTGTGAAAAATGGAATTGAAGGCGTACCCGGGGATAAAGGAGCACAAGGTTCTCAAGGTATCCAGGGAATACAAGGAATTAAAGGAGCACAAGGCTCACAAGGTCTTCAAGGAATTCAAGGCCTTCAAGGTTTACAAGGTATTCAAGGTATTGAAGGTCCAAAAGGAGTTCAAGGAACAGTAGGTCCTAAGGGGACACAGGGAGGTCAAGGTATTCAAGGACCTGGTGGAGATAAGGGAGCTCAAGGTGGTCAAGGACCAGTAGGTGTTAAAGGGGCACAAGGGTCACAAGGTATTCAGGGTATTCAAGGTATACAAGGTATTAAGGGAACTCAAGGAGAGCAAGGTATTCAAGGTATTGAAGGTCCTCAAGGTGCTGTTGGTATTCAGGGAGATAAAGGGGTTTTTGCTGGTGGTGCTTCTTTTGCTTTTCAATACAAAACCACATTGTCTAATGCGCCCGGATCAGACCCGGGTGCAGGAAGGATTCATTTCACTCAAGGGGCAAGTATAAATGATAACAATGAAACTCATAATACGATAGTCATGGATAAATACTCGTTACTTCCTACAGAATTGCCCACAAAACTCGCACAGTTTAATATGAATCCATATGTGAATAATATAAAAACTAGAGGTCCAAGTAGTTATGATCCAAATTCACTTCAAAGATTCGGTTCTATCAGAATTCATTCAATGGACCCAGATAATTCTGCTTTTATTGTTTTTAATATTCGATGGTTGGTATTTACAAATCTAGCTATTCATAATGGTAATCATCACAGTGTTGACTATTGGAATATAATAGGAGAATATGCGGGGGGTTATAATGCTTCTGGAAATGCTGCTGACATATTCGATAATGAAGAAGTACTAGTAGTTCATTTTAGTGAGTTAGGACAAGGAGATGTAGGTCCTCCTGGAGCAGCTGGAGCACAAGGTTCTCAGGGACCAACAGGACCTCAAGGAAGTCAGGGAATTCAAGGTATTCAAGGTATTCAAGGAGTAGAAGGCCCAGATGGTCCTAAGGGAACACAAGGATCTCAAGGTATTCAAGGACCTGGTGGGGCTAAGGGAGCTCAAGGTACACAAGGTATTCAGGGAATACAAGGAATTAAGGGAGCTCAAGGAACCCAAGGACCTGATGGGGTAAAGGGATCTCAAGGGTCACAAGGTATTCAAGGAATACAAGGAATTAAGGGGGCTCAAGGATCACAAGGACCTGATGGAGTTAAGGGAACTCAAGGAGATCAAGGTATTCAAGGAATACAAGGAATACAAGGAATTAAGGGAGCTCAAGGAACCCAAGGACCTGATGGGGTAAAGGGATCTCAAGGAGATCAAGGTATTCAAGGTATTCAAGGTCTTCAAGGATTAGGCGGAGCTAAAGGAGCCCAAGGTAATCAAGGACCTGTTGGACCTGGAGGGGATAAAGGAGCTCAAGGAGCCGTTGGAGCAAAAGGAGCTCAAGGAGCCGGTGGAGCAAAAGGAGCTCAAGGAGCCGGTGGAGCAAAAGGAGCTCAAGGAGCCGGCGGAGCAAAAGGAGCACAGGGGACCCAAGGAATTCAAGGTATTCAAGGACCAGCAGGGGCGCAAGGATCTGGTGGCGCTAAGGGTGCTCAAGGATCACAAGGTATTCAAGGTCCAGACGGTCCTAAGGGTGCACAAGGAGCTGGTGGTTCCAAGGGTGCTCAAGGATCACAAGGTATTCAAGGTCCAGACGGTCCTAAGGGTGCACAAGGAGCTGGAGGAGCTAAGGGAGCACAAGGAACGCAAGGTATTCAGGGAATACAAGGAATTAAGGGAGCTCAAGGAGCTGGTGGATCTAAAGGAGCACAAGGTGCTCAAGGTATACAAGGTATACAAGGAATTCAAGGCGAAGCAGGTAAGGATGGAAGTCCTGGAATTCAAGGTCCTGTTGGAGAGCAAGGTCTTCCAGGAGTTGATGGAAGTCCTGGAGCTCCAGGTGAACAAGGATTACAAGGATTACAAGGAATACAGGGTCCAGCGGGATTAGATGGAGGTGCTGGTTCAATTCCAGCAAATTTAACTATTACAACATCTTTAGGTGTAGGGACTACAGCCAGTGGTACAAGTGGAGATATTAGAGCAAAAAGTAATATCACAGCATATCACTCATCTGACTCTAGATTAAAAGAAAATATTAAAATTATAGAAAAATCATTAGAAAAAATTAATTTAATAAATGGTGTTACATTTGATTGGACGGATGAATATATTGAAAAACAAGGAGGTGAAGATGGATATTTTATTAGGAAAAATGATATTGGTGTTATAGCTCAAGATGTTTTACAAGTAGCCCCAGAAATTGTTGTTCATAGGGAAGACGGATATTTAGCTATTAAATATGAAAGATTAACTCCTATTTTAATAGAAGCAATAAAGGTATTAAGTAATAAAGTTTCAAAATTAGAAAATGAAATCTCTGAATTAAAAAAATAAAGTAATATTTATATATGTCTTTGGGTTATAATGCATTACCTTCAAGTGGTCCAATAACAATATCGTATTTAAATGATTATTTTGGGTGTAGTTCAACAACAACTAGAGCAATATCTGGAATAGGAAGTGCTCCTAATTTTTCAGTAAATCAAATATTTAATTCTACTTATAATACGGCTACCCCTCCTAATAGTAATATGCAGTTAATTTCATTAAGATACTATAAAACATTTGGTATTTTTACTAATTCTAATAGAAATTCTTTAGTAAGTAATTCAACCACTGTACCAGGTCCTGTTTGGTATGGTTATTTAGGTTTTGGAGGAACATCAACAGGAACATCTGGAATATTAAATCCATCAAATAGAGGGTTTCCTATGTCGATAAGAATTCGTATAATAAGTGGTTCTAGATATGATTTATATGTAGAGTATACTGAAAATCAATCAACGTTTCAATGGAGTTCTCAAACATTAACAAGTAATGATACTAGTTTTGTTCAAGATGCTTGTGCTATAAGAATTACCGGTTCAGCAATGTTTTCAGATGTTGTTGCTGAAATAACAGTTGCTCCTTCTTTAGATGGAACCACACGAGGTTCTGGTTCTCATACAGTAAGAATAACTTTCCCAACAGAAGAACCAAGTTCTAGTGGAGGTTTAAAAGATTTAAGATAAATATTATTGATTATTATATAAATAATATTTATAATGAGCACCATTGATTTGGATAGATTTCCGTATAGCTTATATATTAATACTTCAAGAGAATGGCCGTGGCATTCTAAATGCGATTGTATTTGTAAAGACACTTTAACCGAATCATTAAATAATTTACTGTCTATTACAAATTATAATAAATATGCATGTTATCTTACTGGAAAAATTAATAGTTCTTCACCATATCCTACTTTTGATTGTGATTTAGTTTTAACGAATTCTATTTATAATGAAGAGGAACTTTACCAGTTAATTAAAGATATAAAGTTTAAGGGTTTTGAAAGTGATATTAATTTTGATGTGAAGTATATGGAAAATATCGAACCTTTCTCATTAGCAGTCGATACTCCTGATGAAGTACATCAAATGTCTCAAACTCTTATACAATATGATTTATCGCAAAATGAATTTACTAATTTAATAACTAGAACAGATCCTGTGAAAATAAGAAAAAAACGTAATAAAGAATTTACTTATTATAAACCATTGTTATTAAAAAATGAAAATTCTACTACATATATACAAAGTTCCTTAAATTCTTTAAATGATTCTTTATTACCAGTATCTACTGAAAAAAATAGCTTAGCGCAACATACTATTCCATTTAAAATAATATAAATACTTATATGACTGTTATACATATATGGCTCTAACTACAAAATACATTAAATGTTCATATCTTGTAATTGATAATTTTTATAATAATCCGGATAATACCAGAAATTTCATATTAACGCAGGACTTTAAAATTCGTGGAAATTATCCTGGGAAAAGAACTATATCATTTGCTGATGAAACTACAAGAGATTGTATACAAAAATATATTTCTTCTTTTGCTGGAAAAATAACAAGATTTCCTATGGGTAATTCTGATACAAATTATAATGGTTCATTTCAATATACAACTTCAAGAGACCGTTCTTGGATACATACAGATAGTTGGAATAACTGGGCAGGCGTATTATACTTAAGTCCAAATGCACCTGTATCATCCGGTACTGGATTATATAAATATCAAGATGGGACAAAAACTTCTGATAACTTATCACAAGAAGAACTAGATGAAATTGGTGAAGATAGTCAAGACGTTACAAAATGGACTTTAATAGATAAAATAGGTAATGTATATAATCGAATGGTATTATTTAACGCTAAGCAATTTCATTGTAGTTTAGATTATTTTGGAACAAATAAAGATAATGGAAGACTTTTTCAAGTTTTCTTTTTTAGCACTGAAAAATAAATTATACACATAAACTATATGTATAATTTACCTGAAGATATCCAAAAAGAAATTTTATCATATGTTATGGTTTGTGGTAAAAATAGTAATTATATAGTAAATAAAGAAACTTATAATTACTATAAATTCAAAAATTTTCATAAATGTGGGCCTGTTATTGTATTAGGCAAGCATATTTGTAAAAATTGTAACAAAAAAGAAATTAAATATTTTCAAATGATTTGTATGAATTGCGCATATTATTAATTATTGTTTTCAAGATATTCAGCCCAACTTTTTTTTGTACCTCCATCGTATGAAAAGGCATAATTATTTTCAATCAACCATTTTGTAATTGAAGTATTATCAATAATTATATCTACTAAAAGTCTTCCATACTTGTCAAATTCTCCGCACTTAACTTGAACCATTTTATCTAATATTTTTTTTCTTAATTCATCTCTTACCTTAATACCCATAGCTTTTTCTTTTTTATTTCGTGTTCTTAATTCTGGAGTATCTACTCCTTCTATTCTACAATTAAACCTGTAAAAATTTCCAAACATTTTCATTACAATTTTAACTGTATCACCATCATAAACATTTACAACTTTACCTTCATGAGTTTCTCCTTCAAACCCAAACATAGGCACATCATTATTTACACTATCCCAATCCATACTCTCTACATTACATATAGAAAAACATCCACATACTACCTTCATGATTCTAGACATTATTAACAAATAAAATAATTTTATATTTATATAGTTATTTTATTTATTAATTCAATTTAATTTTTCTGTTACAGTTAATTTTAATCCTTGGACTTCATTTTCTGTTGATAAATTAATCTCTTCTTTTACTTCCTCTTTTATATTTTCTAATTTAATATCTTGGGGTTTTCTATTTGGAAAAAAATAATTTTCAAATTCATTGCGTAATTTTGTTAATTCGTCCTTTTCTTCTTTTTTAATATGGTTTAAATAAAATTTATAGTTGTTTAAAATTGCTCTTGAAAAATTAAAGGGTAAATCTCTTAATTTGAATAATTTTTTAAAAGCATTTATACCAGTTTGATATTTTTTAACGTAAAAACTAATAATACTTATTTCAAAATCCAATTTCCATTCATGAATAGAAAAAACAAAAAATAATTTATTATCATTTTTCCTAACAGGTTTTAACATTTTATATAAATTATATGCTAATTTTCTTTTATTATTCAATCTATAGTGGTTAATCATTTTATAAAAACATTCATATCGTGAATCGTCATATTCATAACTAAGATAATAATAATAAAAAGCTTCTTCTTTTTTATTTTGTTTTAAAAGAAGATTTCCAATATTGTAACATGAAATATATTTTTCCTGTAACCATCCTTCTACAGTTAATCGTTTTTTATACCATTTAATAGCTTCATCATACTTGTCAGCATCTTTATATGATTGTGCTATATAAAATATGCTCCTAGGATCATTTGGATTTTCTTTTAAATATTCTATTAACAATTTAGCGTCTTTTAAATATTTTTCTTCTTCGGATACATTTTGTGATTTAGCTCCACCGCTACAATATGATTTTATATGAACAATTTCTTTATCTACAAATTCTTTTGAATAATGTATTTTACTGGATAAATAATTATGAACAGGACCTTTCCAATACCATCCTATACTATTATTACTATTAATTCTTATTAAATGTGGATTATAATAATCAATAGAACCAAAGACTCTTTTTATATTATAACAATCTTTAGTTAAGTTATTAAACCAATCTATATTATTAAAATAAAGTTCCTCATCCGCATCTATCCATAATAAATAATCTGCATTAAACTTACTATTAACTACACATTCTAATGCTTTTTGTCTATTTACTCCAAAATTTACCCAGCCTTCTTCAATAATTTCACCAGAAATATCATAACTGTCCATAACTTCTTTGATTAATCCTTGAGTTCCATCAGTAGAACCGGTATCGTGAATAACATAATAGTCTATAACGTTTTTAAGACTTTTAAATAAACGTCTAAGATTTTTGGCTTCATTTTTAACTATCATATTTAAGCAAATAGTTTTTTTCATTATAAATAGAATTTTAAATAATTTTTTAAATATTAATATATATTAATAATATAATGGCTTTTACACGATTTAACTATGACGAATGTAGAACAAAGAAGAAATTACAACAACAAACTGGACCCAGTAGATATATTTTAAATGTACCAGGTAATGGTTCAAAGCCGTGTTTTATGGATGATCCTCAAGTAAGATTACAAAAATGGGGAGCTAATTTAAAATCAGTTGTAAATGGTGGACCAATTGATATTGATAGTGATTTAACTGGAAGAACAAGAAAATTAACAAAATACTGTTCAAAAGAACAATATAAAGGTAATAATCAATTAAACATACAAGATATTCAATATCCAGTATGTAATCAAGCAGTAACAGACCAAACCAGAGCCACACATCCTTCTTGGATGTATAGAGCATTACCTCAAAATAGAGAATATCCATTATTTTTAAATCCACAAGAAAATGTTTGTTTACGTTTTCATAATAATTTGAATACACGACTTTTAGAAAGAGACAACTTTATTCCAAAAATTCCGTGTTTAAAAGAAAAATAAATATGTATTTTGTTTAATAAAATATATATTACTTATATATAAATGGCTGAAGTTGCTATACCTATTGCAGTTTTGGGAGCGATGTATATTATATCAAATAAAAATGATAATAAGGTAGAAAATTATTCAAACATTAATCATTCTCTTCCAAATAAAAAGCAGATTGTAAGAAATTTTCCAAAAAAAAATTTCGACGATTTATTAAACGAAACAAATGTCCAGACTTATAGTGGTTATAAAAATAGTAATGAGGAACTATACAAATCTACAGGATATAAAGATATTTCTAAAAAAAGAAGAAATTTCCAAGCTAAAGGACTTCATGGTAATAATAAAGAATCTGAAGAATTAAGATTTGAATCCTTAACCGGTAATGTAGTTAAATCTTCTTCTTTAGAACATAATAATATGGTTCCTTTTTTTGGTTCAAAAGTTACTCAGTCTAGTGATATTAAGGGTTATGAAGGATTATTAGATACTTATACAGGTTCCGGGAATAATTCTGTAAAAAAACAAGGAATTGCTCCCATGTTTAAACCAGAAGCTGGTCTTACACACATAAATGGGACTCCTAATAATACTCAATATATTCAAGATAGAATGAAAGATGCTTTAACCTCTAAAATGAATAATGTTAAACCATGGCAAGAAATACAAGTAGGTCCTGGTTTAGGAAAAGGATATAGTAGTCAAGGGTCGGGTGGATTTAATTCTGGAATGGAACAACGTAATAAATATATGCCCAAAACAGTTGACCAATTAAGAGCTTCTACTAATCCCAAAGTAACATACGGGGGACAAATTTTAGGTGCTTATTCAGGAAATGGTCTTGCTAATTCAGCAAATAAAGCTATGATTGGTAAGGTTGAAAAAAATAGACCAGATAGACATTATGAAAATTCTGCTGATAGATGGTTCACTACAACCGGTCAAGAAAAGGCTCAAACGGCACGTTCCGCTGTTGTATTACAACCAGAAAATAGAACTACTACAACAAGAGAATATTTTGGTAATGCCGCAGATAGAGAAGGAGAAGGCACTTATCAACCAGGTCATTACAGAGGAACTCATAAACAACAACTTAAGAGTGAAAATGTGGGTGTTGCTACTGATAGTGGAGCATGGGGAGCTACTCCTCAAGATTATGGTAAAAAAGGTTATAAAGCCCGAACCAATGCTAGAACTTTTACTTCCGAAAGAACTCAACTTGGTGCCGCCGGAGCATTAGTTAATGCGTTAACTGCTCCACTAATGGATATGTTAAGACCATCGCGCAAGGAAAATGTTATTGGTAATATGAGACCAATGGGTAATGCTTCTGGTAGAGGTGGGGTTATGAATGAACCCGTTTGGAATCCTGCTGATACTCCTTCTCATACAATTAAAGAACAAACCGAAAATACTAAACATATGCTTATGGGTGGAGCAAACGAAGTAGATGGTTATAAAATATTAAATATGTATGCTGTAGAACAACAAAGACAAACTACGAATAATTCAAATGTTAATGGTTATAGTGCCGCCAACGGTACAGCTGGTCCTAGAGTTGTTGATTCTGATTATAATGCTAATCTTAATGGTAATAAACAAATTATTAGTAGAGTTGATAGATACAATATTGGTAATTCTTCTCTAGCTTCTCACGCTCAAAATGTTACTACTTTTTCAAATACTGCTACTAAACCTGATGAAATGTATGGTAATAACTTTACAAAAGCTATTCCTAGTATGCAAACACACGGACGTGTTGCTGGTAAAAATACACGCAATTCATCTATTGATTGTGCTAGAAACACACCTGCTATGGTTAGCGCATTCAATCAAAATCCTTACACCCAATCCCTTAACAGTTGGGCTTAAATTGAATAAAATAATATGAATTAAATTATATTAAAATGTATAATTTAATTAGACATTCCGTATGGACTGATGATTGGCAAATGACGAAAAATAATAGAAATGTTCCACCTGGATTGATGCAATATAAAGTTTCACAAGAAGTTATATTATCTTTACTACCAAATGGTACTAAAAATATTAATTGTATTTATAATAAAGATTGGTCCTTCGCACAACATACAATAGAAAATTTACAAAAACTAACTCCCAATACAAAAACAGGAAAAGCTAATAAATGGAAAATAATTCTTATAATAAAAGCTACGAGCAAAGATGGTAAAGTATCTTTAAAAGGAGCTTTACTTAATAAAGATACAAATGAAATAGCATTAATGTCTAGTGTAAATAAAAAACATGATGGTGCTAGATGTAGATTAGTAAAATCATTACATAAAGATTTTAAAATTTGTCAGTGTAAAATGATTGCCCCACTTATATTTTGGGATGAACTCAAAAATAGATTACTTTATTAATTCTAATAAAAATTCAATTAACCATATTGGAATTAAATAAACAACAGCATTCATATTCATAAACGATAAAATAAATGAAATTCCTAATGCTAAATATATAAACCATTTGGGTATTTTTACATAATGACGCAAAATCAATACAAAAATTAATGCTAAAATAGCTACTCTTCCAAAGGGACAAATACGTAATCCGTAGTGGTCTCCTACTAAATGTTCAAACCACCAACCAGTTGGACTACGTAATACATTAAAATCCATAGTAGTTTTAAAAAATAAAAACATAAATATTAAGTAAGCAGATTCTAGTAATGAAATTTTTAATGAGGGCATATATAATTATAATATATTGTTAAAATCTAATTATATATTATATGAGAAGAAGAGGGAGAAGTACTGGTCGTAGAATACCACAACAATCCGATGCCGCGGCTGCCGCTCCAGCAATTAGACAGCTGTCGGCAGAAGACTATGCGCGGCAAAATGATTTAGTTGGAATATTGAGTTACGAACTTTTAGTAGATCCTGTTAGAATACGTGGAGAAAATACACCAGGAGCTTATGAAAGAACAGAAATAACAACATGGCTTTCTCAACCTAATGGGGGAAGAAGTCCGACAACAAGGCACCTAACTAGTGTAAATGATTTAGTTCCAGCAGAAGATATACGAAATAGAATAAGAACATTTGTTGCAAGATATCCTGACTCAGATATTGTTAGCGATTGGCTACAAAATCAACCCCCTTGGTATACACGCGTTGCTCGTAGAATTAGAGATACTACTGCCCCTGCTATTGCTACTATGTCTAGAACAGGTCGTTACTTGCGTTTGGACCAGGGGGCAGAAGTTTGTGCTCACTGTTGTTCTAAAGCAGCTAAAGCCGGGGCTGGTGCTGCTGTTGGTTCAGCAGTAGGTGCTTGTGCTGGATGTGCGTGTGCAGCAGCTATGATGGTTGATGCTGACGCTGATCCAGAGGAGGAGGAGAAGATGGCGTTTGCCGCTACGGCAACAGCTACTGGAGCAGCTATTGGTGCTGTGTATGGAGCTGTTGTTGGACCAGAAGAGTGTCTTAGACTAGGAGGAGAAGCTGTTAATGGATATTGTAGAAACTTGCGAAGGCAAAATGAAAGAGAAATGGAACGATTTTGGGCAGACGTTCGGAGGGGAGGAAAAAAGAAAACAAGAAAAAATAAACGAAAGAAAAGACGAAAAACAAGAAGAAGAAGAAAATCACGTAGAAAAAAGACGCGTAAGAAAAGAGGTAAAGGTCCATCACAGGGCAAACTAAGACGTAGAAGAAAAAGTAAAAGAAAGAAAAGAAGATAAATAATTTTCAAATAATTATAGTTAGAGATAAATGAACTATAATTATTATATGACCTTATTAATTCATCAAAATATTCACAATAAATTAGACTTTTTCATAAAAGAAAATAAGATTCCACATATTATTTTTTATGGACCGTCTGGTAGTGGAAAAAGGACAATATTAAATGAGTTTATAAATGATATTTATCAAAATGATAAACAAAAATTAAATCAATATGTTATGCATGTTAATTGTGCTCATAGCAAAGGTATTCGATTTATTAGAGATGAATTAAAATTCTTTGCGAAAACAAATATTCATAACAAAAATAATAACTTATTCAAAAGCATTGTTTTATTTAATGCTGATCAATTAACAATAGATGCTCAATCAGCACTTAGAAGATGTATTGAACAATTTTCACACACAACGAGATTTTTTATTTTAGTTAATAATGTAAATCGTTTATTAAAACCAATATTATCTAGATTTTGTAATATTTATATACCAATTCCACATATAGAAAATAAAAATATAAGCTTACATGAAAATTTCAAAGAGCATTTATGTTCTAATGATTTTATTACGAAAAGAAACAAATGGTTGAAAAAAAAATTAGAAACAAAAGGTAATTTTAAAAGTATACAAACGTGTATTAATTTAACAGAAATATTATATGAAAAATCATTTAATAGTATTGATATCATAAAAGCATTAGAAAGTAAGTCATTTAAAAAGGAAAACAAATATTTATTCTTGATTTATTTTGATAAAATACGTTCTCAATTTAGAGATGAAAAGTTATTAATGATAACTATTTTAAATTTATTCTTTTTGCGGAAAAACTTAAATTTAGAAAATATTTTAGAAATGTAAATGGACGATTATAATGTAAATGTATTGTCTGAGGCAAAAAACGAATATTCTTCTAGATTAGTTAGTACATTAACACCATTACTAATTCAAGGAATTAAATCTATTTTTAATGAAGCAGTAAATTTATGCAAAGATAATGATGAAAATGAAAAATATTTAATGACTTTCCAAAATTTTCTTTCACGTGTTCCAAAATGGAATGATACTATCGTAACTGAAGAAACAAAAAGAATAGTTGAAGCTTCTAACTGTCCTTATTTAGAAGACTTATTAACTTGTGTTCATATTACTCAACTTAAAATTCTCACATCTATCCGTGTATCTCAAAAACAAAAAAAGATTGATTTAGACATTCCAAAATTAAATGTATTTGTTCATAAATGTTATATTTCTTTTGCTAGAAAATTATATTCGAATGTTTATTTATTTGAAACCGATATTGCTGCTCTTCAGCATCAAAAAAATATGAGAGAATGTGAGCTTATATGTCACGAATGTGTTTTAGGTGTTATTCGTGATAGTATGCCTGTAGAAAGTATTTTACGTGCTTATATTGATGAAACAGTAGACGAAGAAGTAATTGAAGAAACATTGGAGAAAAATGTCGAAGAAGCTGTAGCAAAACGAATGGAAGAGACAAGTACACAAGACTTACTGGACAAAGCAAGTAAAAAGGAAGAAACGGAAATTTCTGTAAGTAAAACTGATAAACCAGAAATTGTTAAAAATAGTGAAGTAACAAAACAAGAAACTACAAGCACTGAAACTACAACTACAACTAATGAAGAAAAATCAAATAATCCTGATACAACTGAACACAATATTAAATTAACAATTCAAACTGAAAAAGACGAATCTATTGAAAAATTTAAACCTCTAACGGATACTTCCAGTATTGAAACAAATGAAGAAGAAGTAAATACTTCTCCAAAGGAAGAAACTACACCAGGAAAATTATCTTTCAATGATATGGATAGTGTATTAGACATGGGAACTAATAAATCCAGTGAAATAAACGCTCCAAAAAATGTAGAACGTTTAGAAAAGATTAGTGCAGAACAGAATCAAAAAAGAAAAGACGAAGAAGCAGAATATGATGACGACGACGATGAAGAACGTATTAAAATTTTCGATGATGCTAAGCTTAATTTAGACAATTTGGATGTTCATGACTTAAACAAAAAACTTGATTTAACTCCCGACCCTATTTTAGATGATGTTGAAGTATTAGCATAATGCGTATTTTTATATAATTATTAATGAAAAATTATATAAATGACTAATGCTATGATTGCTGGTTTAGCTATTTCAGTTAGTTACTTACTATTTAAATTTATTGAAATGCGATTTGTTTTAAAAGAAAATAAACCATTAAAGGTTCTTGTTAGAGATACTGTTTTAGTTTATTTAAGTGTTATATTGGGTAATTTTGTTATTACTCAAATTGGTGAAAGTAATATTACTTCAAAACTTCCCGAAGTTTTCACAAACGACCCTGGTTTCTAATAATATAATTAATTTAAACAATTACTATTTATATTATATATATAATGGAAAAACTAGCTATGACTTGTAAGATATTATATGATAAAGATTGGTTAGATAACATTAAATTATGTAAAGACGGACAAGTAAAACCAGTTATTAAATATGAAAGTATTCATGATTGGATGAGAAAAATGAATGAATTTCAGGTAAGTTTAAAACATTTTCTAGACGAACAGTTAAGTAATCAAGCTATATTTAATGAATTGAAAGCAAATATGGATTGGTTAAATGACGACCACATTTTTATAAAAAATTTCTTAAAATTTATGTATGATTCGTGTTTAACTATGACTGAAAATAAATATAAATATTGGTCCTTAGATAATGCTCGTGTATCTACTTCGGCTATTAAAGGCGCATTAAAGGGGTATTATTATTCTACAGAATATATACATCGTATTACAAAGGATAAAATTTGTAATATTATAGTAAGTATTATATTTTCTATGTTTGGAACACAAGATAGTTATCCGGGTATTTTTGATAAAATCAGTTATATGAAATGCTTTATGTGTAAAAAATATAAAAACGAAGTTGTTACAATAGGACCTCAAGGCGAAGAAATTTGTTTAGAATGTTGTAAACAACACGTTTAAACCATTGATTCCATCTTATCAATATTAATAATTTTTCCCTTTTTTATTTTCTTTTTTGATGATTTATATGATGAAAAAAGAGAATTTGTTAATTCACTTTCTGGAATATGATTATGAACAGTTCTTACGATCATTTTATATAATTTAAAATCGGGATATCTTTCTTCACCATTATTTTTATATAATATATTTCTACCTTTATCGTCTTTTGTCCATTTAATAATAAGTTTTGCTACTGGATTTTTTATTTTATTTTCATTTTCAATATCATCTACAAAAAAATCATAAAGTGAACAAGCTAATCTACATAAATCAAAACTTTTATTTGGCTTTAATCGTGGTTTCTTTTCATTAAAATACGGTTCGAAATTATATTGTGTTGCGGCATCTCCCTTTGGATGATAACTATCACTACAAATAACTTTTTTATTGAATGTATAAATAGCTCTACCAAAATCTATTATTTTATAAATTTTACCATATGTAGGAACTCTATAGTAAACATTATTATACTTATAATTAATAAATTTCCTATCTGTTTGTTGATACATAATATTATTTGTATGTAAATCATTATGTGTAAAATCAAAAACTTTTTGATATGTAATTAACATCATTATTATTTGAAATAAACAAGATGCCCATTCATTATTATTTAATTTTTCACATTCATCATCGCTTTCATCATTATCTAATAAAGAATCCAATGTGTCCTCCATTTTTTCTAAGCAAATAATTTGAACAGGAAAATTTTTAATAATAGCATATATATTTTCTTCCGATAAACTTGAATAGTCACTCATTTGTGAATTTTCACAACTTTCTATACTGTCCTCACTATCCTCACTTTCCTCACTTTCTTCTTCATTCGATGTATGACTTGTACGCGATGAACAAGTAGAATTTGTGCGTTTTTCACTTTTGTTATCCTTTTCTCCATTATTTATTACACAATATTCTTCTTTTAATTCATTATTATGTTTTTCTAGATTTTCAAGAGTAAGTTTAAAAACTTCTCCCATAAAATTATTATCGATAGATTGAACATCCAAATTTATATCTTCTGTTTCTACGACAATTTTTTTTCTATAATTTCTAGTATCACCTTCTAATAATCTTTCTTCATCTACATCATCCATATCAAATAATTTGTTTTTCTGTTTATGAAAAAAATCTGAATCAAATAAGTATTCTAAATCATCATATACATTTAATTTTAAATCATTCTTTATTCCCAAAAATGAACCATAAAAATCTAAGCCGTGACTAAATCCTCCTTTATGCAATAATTGACTTGTTAAGTAAGAAAAAAAACTATCTACATATGCTGAATTATTTTTATCTAATACTTTTGAGTGAACATTATTATCTATTAATTGTGGCAAACTAGTTAATTTTTCTTTTGTTATGTTTTTATATTTGCCAACCATAAATTTAATAGGATCTAATAAAGGACTAAACTTAAAAAATGAATCTATCTTGATTTTATTATTACTATTATCTAAACAAGTAATTTTAAAACAATTATTTGTATGTTGTTTTACTATAGATGATATGTTATATTTATGATTCAAATTAATAGAATTATAGTTTTTTTCATCTAAATTAAAATAATTTAAATATAAGGGGACAAAGTTTTGAACATTTTGAAACTCAGTTTTTTCTAAATGTTCGAAAAGCCTAGTGTTATTATTTTTATTATAATAAATACTGAACATTAATTCATATGTATAATATTTTTTATAGTTTTAAACTAATTCTTGCGTTATTATATTAAAAAAATTATTCAATTATTTAATATAATGAATTTAGAACTAAAAAAGTTTGATATGAAAAAAATTACTTTTAAACCAAATGAAAATCAAGGTCCTGTTATTGTATTAATCGGAAGACGTGATACAGGTAAAAGTTTCTTAGTAAGAGATTTATTATATTATCACCAAGATATTCCTATTGGAACTGTTATATCTGGTACAGAAGCAGGAAATGGTTTTTATGGAAAAATGGTTCCCAAACTTTTTATACACGATGAATATAATACAGCTATTATAGAAAATATATTAAAAAGACAAAAAATGGTTGTTAGACAATTAAAAAAAGAAACTGAAGCCTATGGAAGGTCTACAATTGATCCAAGAACTTTTGTTATTTTAGACGATTGTCTTTATGATAATACTTGGGCACGTGATAAACTCATGAGATTATTATTTATGAATGGTCGTCATTGGAAACTTATGCTTGTTATTACTATGCAATACCCTTTAGGAGTTCCTCCTAATCTAAGAACCAATATTGATTATACTTTTATTCTTCGTGAACCCTATATTGCTAATAGAAAAAGAATTTATGAAAATTTTGCTGGTATGTTCCCTACATTTGAAAGTTTTTGTCAAGTTATGGACCAATGTACTGAAAATTATGAATGTTTGGTTGTTTCTAATAATGCTAAGTCTAATAAACTTGAAGACCAAATCTTTTGGTATAAAGCCACAGGACATGGTGATTTCAAATTAGGGTCCAAAGAATTCTGGGAAATGAGTAAAGATATAGCATCTGATGACGAAGATGAAAATCCATTTGACCCAAAGGCTGGAAGAAAAGGTCCATCTATTAATGTTAAAAAATCTAGATGGTAAGTTTATTTTCTTATTTCAAAAAGTTCTATCAAAAATATTTGGAGAGAAAAATATATAAAAATCTTAAAAAAAATTTTATATATTTTATTAATACGTTTAAAATATCAATGGACAACCATCTCCATCAATTACAAGTCCAGGAGTAGCCATTTGAACAATGCCTATTACATAGAATACTAATATGGCTATTCCCCATAAACAATATCCACACTTGCTCCATATTAATAAGCCTGTCTCTTTTGTATCTTCTTCACCTTTTCCTTCCGGACACACAAATAAACATAAACATAGTGTTACTAGTATAAAACAACATCCACCCATAGTTACTCCCATATACATTCCAAACATATCCCAACGTCCTATATTACCATATCCACTTCCAAATACTCCAGTAAATGGAATAGCTTGTAAAGCTAATGGACCACCATAGTGAAACCCATCTTGGGCACAAACTCCCAAATTTTCATCATATTTATAACAATCTTTCATTACACAATAAGTTTCTCCTGGTTTTTGTTTCATACAACTTTCAGGACATTTACAAACATTATCAATAATAGAACAATTCCAAGATTTAATAGGCGCATCAACAATTTCTTTTGTCTGCCGAAATGAACCAGCAGAAACAGACGCAAATAGCATAGTGGTTAGAATAAATGTCTTCATAATCATTTTAGGTATATTATTATAACACATAACTATTTTAAAATCAATTTTAGTATTTATAAACTCGTTACAACCTTAAAAAGCTTGACTTCTTTAATTAAGGTTGATACGTTATATTTTTAGTATAATTTTATTTATAATTAATAAATGTCTTTTGGATATTTAATAGAAATATTTGGTGGTACTGGTGCGGTGGTTCTTGGCGTCGGAACTTGTATTTGGGGATTTTTAAAAAGATATGAATTGAAATATGATTACGAAGAAGAAGAAAAACGAGATTCTATTGAAGTATTAAATGAAGAATGGGAAACGCCAGGAGAAAATTTTTCAATAGAAGAAGATTTTGGTTCTAACTGGAATAGATTAAAATTCGCAAAGAGGGAAAACGGAAATTGGAAAGTTAATATAAATAAAAAGGAAGGTAATGTTTACATTTATACCAAAAAGGACAAACTACCTCCAAAGTGCAATAATGGAAGTCATTACTTAAGAATAAATATTAAAAACGTAAAAAAAAATATGAAAGTTAAATTCCAACAGAAATTTTTTGATATAAGTTATAACCAAATTAAAGATACAAATTATAAATTTATTAAAAAAGATGGAGAACATATATTTGAACCAGAATGTATAATAGATTTACAAAATTCAAATAAAGATACCGTAAAATTAGAGCAAGTAGGTGTTTATATTTCAGGAGAACATCAAGATATAAAGGATATTATTATAAATGAGGCATTTTATGGTGAAAAATGGTCTTTTTGTAAATTATGTTGTTGTAGAAGGCACTGTAAAACAATATTATATAGAAGAAAACCAAGAGAAGATTAATATATTAAGTAGTATTTATTTAATATATTAAAATTTCTTATTACAAGCACACATTCTTGCTAAATCGTCCTTTTTCTGCTGTTCAGTATATTCATTAGTAAATGTTATTGAATTATCTTTTGTATTATATCTATTATCTGCTTTTTGACTATAAAGTATTCCATTCATTTTGTTAAAGGGCATTCCAAGCATTTTAGAAGTTCCAGTCTTATTGGGCTGGACCTTGACTCTTTGTGCTTCAACTAATCTTTTCATTCCAGGGCGAACCATATAATATAAATAAATATTATATTCCACGATATATTAACATTTTTCTCTCCAAAATAATTTTCATGAAACTATTTCAAATATCTGATATAATAAATTAGATATTTCTTTTGATGGATTACTAGAACCTTTTTCTAGACTTCTATATTCATCTCTTGTTATATTTAACTTTTTAGACATATCATCAACACTATAATTATGTAAATTACGCAAATTTAATAAAATAAATGCGGATTCTTTTGGATTATTAGAACAAAAATTGGAATTTTTATCTGGAGATAAGATTTTTGGTGATATTTTATTAAATACGTTTTGAACAAGTATATTATTCGTTTTTATAATTGGACTAGACATATAATATACTTAAATAAATTATGTTCAAATACTTTATATAATGTCTTGTTTTTCTTGTTTTGGGAAAACAAATAAAGTTTATCCGATAGTAATAGAAAATGATGGAATTGATTTTAAAAATCAAGAATGTATGATTTGTTTAGAAAATACTGTAAAAAATAGTGTTTTGTTACCTTGTGGACATTGTTATCATTATGATTGTATTTTCAAATGGTTTGATAAAGAATTATCTTGTCCTACTTGTAAACAAGAATTTCGTTGGAAAAGAAAAATTTATTCTAATAATGCTAATTTAACTAGATAACTTCTATTTGTTTAAATGATCCTCCTCCTAATACCTTGTCTAGTGCTAACTCTTTTTCTTTTTTAGCTATTATTTCAGTTATTTTACAATTATGTTTTTCAGGACATCTATGTAAAGGACAGAAATGCTTACCACATTTACATACAATACATAGGTCTACTGCGGTTAGTTTCTTTTTACATTTTTTACCATTTTCCAAAATACATTTACAACGTGGAACCTTCTTCTTTTTTGGCTTGTCTTGCGAGTTTGTTTTATTATCCATATTATAATAATTTGAATTTAATTAATACAAATTATTTTATTGAAAACTTATTCAATTTTCAGTATTTTCATCATCATCCTTTTTTTCACTAATAGAAATGTTTACATTATTTAGTGCTGTTTCACTAGAATCGGCATCTATTAATCCTCTTTCAATAGCATCTTTAACCGCACCACCTCTTTCAATATTACCACCTTCAAAAAGTTCTTTACGAATATCTGCTGAACTAACTTCTTCCTTATTTTCAAATACATTTTCAATTGTATTATTAATACCAACAAGATTACCATCTTTATCAACATTTTGAGTAAGTTTATTTCCACTTTCCTTTGCTAATTTTTTATTTTCAGCAATAGCCTGTCTTTTTGCTTCCACAATACGTTTTTCAAACTGTTGTTTAGCATCAGCTTCATTTTTATTTTTTTCATTCATTAACTGGTTAAGCTCTTCTTCTAAATATTCAACCCTACCTGTCTTATATGCTTCTGGTTCCCAAGGCATCCACATACCGACCGGTCCTACATATACATTATGATTTGGATCTACTTCTCGTAATAACTTACACCTCAACTCTGCCTCCTCTTGTGTGCTGTAAGTTCCACGAATCTTAAGTCCACGAACACTTGTTTGAAAATCATGAACTTTATTAAATTCATCGGATAAACGTTCTTCATTCACATCTAAGAAATTTTTGTATTCATCGCTAACATGATTTTTTGGAAAGTCATCTGCTTCACTTTTAACATATTCTTGAAAATCTTTCATTAAATCATCAAATTCCATGTTATGTTTATATGCTACAAAATTTAAAAACTGGGTAAATTTTTCTGTACTTTTAGAAAAATCATAGTGTTTTAGGAATTCTTGAAACAAAAAATGATTTTTTTGAACCAATATGTTTTCAGGACTAACAAAACTTACACACACAAACTTTTGTCCAGAAATCGCCTTATCTTCCTCTAATAAATCTACATATTTAGCATTTGCTGAACCGTCAGTATTTTTTTGGTAAGTAACTCCACTTTTTCTCTCAGACATTATAATTTCTTATATATTCTCATTTTTAAGTATTAATTTTAATTATATATTTTTTTCTTATTATTTATTATAATATGCTTCAAAAATTAGCACAAATGTTAGATTTAGGAGAACTTGTTCGCAGAGCCGTCAAATATCTCGTTGAAGGTGTTATGGTTGCTATTGCTGCCTACGCCATCCCTAAGAAATCACTTAATCTTGATGAAGTAGCACTCATTGCTTTAACCGCCGCTGCTACCTTCTCAATCCTTGATACCTACGTCCCAAGTATGGCTGTATCCGCTCGATCTGGTGCTGGTTTCGGTATTGGCGCTAATCTTGTTGGCTTCCCACGCATGTAAGTAATTTCATATAAAAATATTAATTTTTATAACTAATATTTTTAATCTTAAATATTTGTAGTCATATCCAAGTAATAAGTTACTAAGCTTTTTATTATAGTTTTATCTGGTATTTCTGCAGCCATACCGTATATAGCAGTAATATCTTCATCTTTATTTTCATTAATTGGCTCTTCATTAAATTTTTTAAGAGCCGATAATAACATATCTATATATTTAATGTTTTTTGGCGTTATACAAATATGAAGACATAATGGATTTTGTAATATGTTTATATTCCAATTTTGCCGTTTTAAATATTTACTTAATTGACCAACAGAATATTTATTATTTATAAATGCTACAACATTTACATTTGGCCATCCTATAACATCGAAATATTCAATATCTCTTAACTCTTCAGCAAAAGATATGGTTTTATTTTTTATTTCACGAGACATAGCTTTATAGTTAGCATTACCATTATATAATAAAGTAGCCCACGTTGTAGCTATTTGAGAACCTACTCTACTACCTGGTAAAGATACGCTAGCATATAACCCGCCCGTCCAATCATCTGCTATAAAATATTGATATTTCTTCATAGACCTATCCTTCCATAATAAAACAGAAGAACCCTTTGGAGCTAATCCATATTTATGTGGATCGACGGATATTGATTGAATATTATCATTAAAACTAATTCTTAAATGAACATCATATTGAATTATAAATCCACCTAAACATGAATCCACATGAAAAGGCACGTTATATTGTTTAGCTAACTCTCCTATTTCTTTTATTGGATCCATTAATCCATATGGAAAACACGGAGCTGAACCAATAATAACACACGTTCTAGGACTTATTTTCCAATATAAATCGTTCAAATCCATTATGTAATTTTCATCCAATTTTACATATACTATTTTTAAATCTAATAATTCACAAGCTTTGTTTACAGCAGCATGAACTGTGCGCGTACATAATACTTCCGGTTTAAATATCTTAAACCAGTTTTTATTTTTATACATTTTTTTATAAGCCTTTAATGCTAATATAGTGCTTTCTGTTCCTCCTGTTGTAATATTACCTCCACCTTCTCCAGGCATGTCAAATAACTGACCAACCATTTTAATTACTTCAGATTCCATTTTTATTAATCCTGGATAAATATCTGGATGTAATGGATTCGAATATAAAAATTTATTATTTATTTTATTTATTTTATATTCAAGTCCCAAATCACAAGTATACAAACATCCTGAAATCCTACTATTTACTTTATTTTTTCTATCAGTTAAAATTCTATCCATTTTTTCATTATCTATTCCATACCAAGGTATTTTATCAAAATTATGGACAAAAGTTGTTCGAAATAAATCTTTTTTTATTATTTGTTTTGCTTTTTCTTTTTTATCTTCAATCATAGATTGTCCTCTTTTTGTTTTAGAATATATATAAAATAAAATATACTTATAATGTTTTTTAAAGTTAAACAGTATAAAAAGCAATAAAAGCTTCCATTTATGTTTATAAAACCCCGACAACATATATTATAAAGTTGAATTTAATTTTTAATATATTTTTAAAATATACATTGTCTATATTAAAAATTATTAATTGGAACAATTTCACATAACTCAGTAGTATTTATAGCATTATTACCAAAATATAAGTTAATAAATTTTTTTGTATTTTCACTTTTTAAGGATTCAATTATTCTTTCATATTTTGTACGCAATTCCACTTTTGTTATGTCTTTTGTTGACTTAATACATATCAAATGATTTTCAATTAAATATGACTTGTCTGTATCTATTAAACAATAACTAAATTTATAATCTCCTTTTCCATATCCCCTATTTACAACTAGTAATAAATCAGTTTTTCCAGGTTTTGTAATATAATTCTTTTTTGCCGGATTTTTATATTTTTTGATAGAAAGTTCGTTATTAACAATATCGCTACTATAAATAAGTCTGGTTTCACTTTCATCATCTGTTAATTTATCTTTTACTTGATTCCAAACAACATTACCAACTTTAACTTCAAAGTTCATATTTTTAAGCGTGGTAGTATTTTGATAAGATGTTTTTATTTGAGTAATTATACTTGGTGTATTAAATATAGTATAATTATTAATATTTATTGTATAATTTGAATTGTTTAAAACACTATTTTGTTTTTGTATAATTAAAACAATTGTATCTTGTTGTGTTTCCAAATATTTATCTTGGTAACATTCAATAATATCTATAATTTTAAAGGTAGTTGATATATATTTTCTAAGACTGTTGTAATATAAGCAATTCATGAAGTTTTTTGGTAATACAAATGATAATATTCCGTTATTTTCAAGTAATTCTAATGATTTGGCGATAAACAATACAAATATGTTAGGCCTACCAGTATAGTAATGTTCGTATTTATTATTTTTTATTTGGTTCTTTTTCATAACATAAAATGGTGGATTTCCAACTATAAGATCATATTTTTTTGTTGAACTCCATTCTAGGAAATCAGTATTTAAAATAGTAGATTTGAATTTGCTCTTTATCGAATTATAAATAGTTTCATTATATTCTATAGCATCTATATTAAATTTTGTAAATCTTTCAAATCTTTGTATAAATTCACCAGAACCACAAGAAGGTTCAAGTATTTTTACAATATTTTTAAAATAAGGAAATAACACCTTAATTATTTTCGCAATAATAGTAGGTGGTGTAAAATATATACCATTTTTTTTCTTATCTTCTTTACTTAATTGCTTTGTTAATTGTTTTGACTCATTTGAGAAATTCATATATGTTTTATATTATAAAATTAACTGTAAACCAATTTTATACTATTTAAATTGTAGGAACAAATTCCCAATGTAATTCTTTACAAATTTTTTTCCAAATTGTATCTTGTTCAATACGTTTAATAGGGTCTTTTAACATAGGAAAAAATGGTAAAAAAGTATTTTCATTTAATAACTCGCATAGTTTATACAATACATAATAATAATTTAAAAAATTAACACGGTCATCTGGACAGTGTTTTGCGTATGGTTTTTGAATTTCCATAAATAAATTACATAATTTCTCTTCAAGTTCGGGACTCATAATTGGGGGTCTTATTCCCAATTTGTCCTTGATGAATGGAATATGTTCATAATATTTATTGTATCCTAATTTTTTCAAAATATCTTTAGCTTTTTTATTAGTCATTTGTTTTAGCGTAATACGTTCCTTTTTAATTTGTAGTTTAATATTATCTAATACTTCATCGGGAATTTGTGTAGTTTCTTTTGCTTGGAATTGAGCCAAAATTTCCCGAAAATGATTAATTCTTTTATAAGCATAAAAACAAACTTCTTTAGGAGGTTCTTTATACGAAGGCTTTTCATGTTCAACTAAAAATTGTTTTTGTCTACTACATTTATTACATATTACTAACCCTTTATAATCAACTTGTATCCATTCTCCCCCACAATTATCACATTTCTCATAATCAATAGTATATTTATTCATATCAATATAATTTTCATTTAGATTAGTCAAAAATTTATTTACGGTAGTATCTTCATTATTAACTTTTAATTGGGTATTTTTATTTTTATTAAAAAATGAATGTAATAAATCATTTTTCTTATTATTAGATTTTCCCATAGAAAGGTCCTTCTTTTTTTCGAAATATTCAAAAATAACACCGGAATTTTCTAATAAATATTCTTTTTTCTTTTTTTTTAAACATTTAACTTTTGAAATAATTTCTCTTATTTCATCTTCTACATTTAATTTTTCTTCAATATTTGTAATTGATTTTAGCAAATTTTTCAACTCTTTTTTTCTAGCATTTAATTGAGGTATTTGATTTTCTTTAATATCCTCGAATAATTTCATTTTTTCATTATGCTTACTATCTAATGTTACGGTTGATTTTTTATTCATTTTAAATTTTTTCTTAGCTTTAGGCTTAAAATTAGGCATAATATTTTATATGTAATAATTTATCAATTATTGTTTAAATTATAAAATACAATATCGTTTAATAAAAAAAACGATTATCTATTAACTTTCTATATGGATGTAGAAATGATGGTAGATACAAATGAAATGAAAATAGATTGTATATTATTACAAAAAATGATATTTATACACAATGCTTTAGAAAAAGGTTGGGCCATAAAAAAACGTAAAAATAAATATGTGTTTTCAAAAAATCATAAAGGTAAAAAAGAGGTCTTGTTAGATGACTACTTAAAACGCTTTATGCTAGAAAACTTGGATATAAATAAAATAATTTAGCTAATAATTATTTAATTAATTAATTAAGTAATTATTAAAATTTTTTTTCTTTAGCAATATATATAAAATGGGTGGTGGACTCATGCAGTTAGTAGCTTATGGCGCACAAGACGTTTATCTTACAGGTAACCCTCAGATCACTTTCTGGAAGGTAACCTATCGCAGACACACAAACTTTGCTATGGAATCAATCGAACAGACTTTCAACGGTCAGGCTGACTTCGGTCGCCGTGTTCAATGCACTGTCTCCAGAAATGGTGACCTTGCATACCGCACTTACCTTCAGGTAACTCTTCCTGAAATCAACCAGTCCGACGGAGACTCAGTTTACGCACGTTGGTTAGATTGCCCAGGTGAGCAGATGATCTCAATGGTTGAGGTCGAAATTGGTGGTCAGCGTATCGACCGTCAATATGGTGACTGGATGCACATCTGGAACCAGCTTACTCTTACTTCCGAACAGGAAGCCGGTTACAACAAAATGATCGGTAACACTACTCAGCTTACATACCTTACCGACCCTGAATTCGCAGAAATTGCTACCGCTTGTGGTGCCGCTTCAGTCCCTGAAGCTGTATGCGCCCCTCGCAAAGCTCTTCCAGAAACTACTCTTTATGTTCCTCTTCAGTTCTGGTTCTGCCGCAACCCTGGTCTTGCCCTTCCTCTTATTGCCCTTCAATACCACGAAGTCAAGATTAACATCGAAATCCGTCCATTAGACGAATGTCTTTTCGCTGTTTCAGGTGTAGACAGTCGTAAAGGTCAATCCATGAAGGTTCCTGGAGCTTACAGCAAATCACTTGTTGCTGCTTCACTTTACGTTGACTACGTATTCCTTGATACCGATGAACGCAGACGTATGGCTCAGAACCCACACGAATACCTTATTGAACAGCTTCAGTTCACTGGTGACGAATCCATTGGTTCCTCATCAAACAAAATCAAGCTTAACTTCAATCACCCTTGCAAAGAACTTGTTTGGGTAGTTCAGCCTGATGCTCACGTCGCTTACTGTGACTCATTCCTTCCTGGACGCACCATGCACATGGCTCTTGGTGCCCAGCCATTCAATTACTCAGATGCTATTGATGCTCTTCCTAACTCCATCTTAGCATTTGGTTCCGACTCCCAGACTCGCGACCAAAACGGCAACAACCCTGTTGTTAACTCTGATGGTCTCTTCACTGATACCATGCCTAAGAACGTGACCGGCTCCGGCACATACACCCACGACGGAGACCAAAACAGCGTTGACCTTTCAGGTGCTATCCGTGGTAAAGTTGCCAACGGTGTTACCGATGCAGGTGTTTTCGTTCTTGCTGAAACCGCTCTTAACATGCACTGCTGGGGTGAAAATCCAGTTGTAACTGCTAAGCTTCAGCTTAATGGACAAGATCGCTTCTCTGAACGTGAAGGTACCTACTTCGACCTTGTTCAGCCTTACCAGCACCACACACGCAACCCAGACACTGGTATCAATGTTTACTCATTCGCTCTTCGCCCTGAGGAACATCAGCCATCTGGAACTTGCAATTTCTCACGAATTGATAACGCTACTCTTCAGCTTATCGTTTCTGCCGCTGCTATTGGTGGAACCCAGACCGCTAAGGTCCGCGTTTACGCTACCAACTACAATGTCCTTCGCGTCATGAGTGGTATGGGGGGTCTTGCTTACTCCAACTAAGTCTTTTACTTGGTTTTTAATATTATTCTCTATTAAATCATAAAATATTTATAAAATTTTATGATTACTTTAGCATTCAATAAAATATAGACAATTTATATATGCTTAATGATATTATGTTATTCGCAATAAATGGAGGAGGTTGGGCTCTTAAACCTATATTAGAAAAAATAAGTGTTGATAAAATGGGATACTTTTATTTTACTTTTATTCGTTATTTTGTTAGTGGAATAATTGCCCTACCCTTTATGTTTTATCAATATCATAAACACGGTATTCCTGAAAAATACAATAATAATACTCAAGCGTTTACTCAAGATATAGTTGTATGGGGATCTATTGTTAGTACTATTGCTATTGCTGCTATTATGGCTAACTATTACTTATTAGAAAAATATAATTCTTCTTTTGTAACACCTATTGCTGAAGGAGTTTTGCTCATATTTAACTTCATCTTTTCAGTATGGCTTCTTAACGAAAAAGTCACAAAAGATATGATTATTGGTGTATTATTTATAGTAACTGGTGTTTTTATGGTTTACTGTAATCATTTAAATTTCACAATATTTTAAACTTTTTATAGAAAATTGAATTACTTTTCTATAAAAATATCCTATACTATACAACCCAAGAACAACAACTATCAACAACTAACTACTACAAAAAACTATGGCGACTCGAACCAGAACCGTAACTTGTAGCTGCTGTGGTGAACTAGGACACAACCGCCGAACTTGCTGGATGCGTAATATTACAGTACCAAGAGGCAATGCTATTCCTGTATGGGACGAAACCATTGAAGATTTGACTGGTATGAGTCCCATTGAACTAGAAACTCCCCCTCCAATCCAAGAACCTGTTACACCTCCACCCGCACCAAAAAAAAGAAAAAGAACAAAAACACCCAAACCCACCAAGCCTTTCGTCCAAGAAGAAAATCAATGTAACATCTGTTTTGATGCTTTAAAGGAGAATAATAAAGTTATCACCAAATGCGGACATAAATTTTGTATTGAGTGTTACACTAGGGCAGCTCGTAACAAGAATGACTGTGCCGTGTGTAGGAAAAAACTATGCTCTGTCGAACCAGACAACTGGAAAAGACGATATGAGGAGATGGAACAAGATTGCGAATACTATAGAAATATAGTCGAACGGATGACTAGTGTTTTGGGTCCTCACATGCTAGACTCAGATTCACTTCCCGGAAACAGTGATATGGATTTGGATTTTGACGATGATGATGATCTTGAATACGAAAGAGCCAGAACTATCGGCATCTAATTAAAAACTTAAATAATAAATTAAAAAATGATTTAAACCTTTTTTCATTAAGCTATACATATAGTATGCAAATCTTCGTAAAGACACTTACAGGAAAAACCATCACGTTAGACGTTGAACCTAGCGATACCATAGAGAATGTTAAAAGTAAAATCCAGGACAAAGAGGGAATTCCTCCAGACCAACAACGTCTGATATTTGCTGGAAAGCAACTTGAAGATGGTCGCACTCTTTCTGATTATAATATTCAGAAAGAGGCAACACTCCATCTTGTCCTACGCCTTCGTGGTGGAAACTAAATAATAATTAGTTAGTTAATTTTTTAATTAATTATTATTTCAAAAACTTATCTAACGCGTAGTCTTTTATATTTGTTATATCAATATCTTTCAAATAACATTTTACTGGATAAAATTCTGTTCGCCATCGAATGTGATGATTGAAATCTACATAGGGTTCTTGTGTCCTACGCCATACATTTCTATCATCAATTACACTACAAACTGGATTTAGCATCACATATTCTGGTTCGCTCATTAATTAATATAAGTTTTATAACTTTAAATAAAAGAATAATATATATGACTACAATAGGTGAATTTATTAATAAAAATACAACTATATTTAAAAAGGCTTCTAGTTTAGAATATTTAGTTTTTGGCACATTTCCAAAAGACTTTTTAGATAAACCTATAAATGTTAGTGTTTCACAAAAAAAGGGAGGGTTAATATTATCAATTAATGGAAAATTTGTTATTATAATTAATAATGTTTTTAAAAATAGTGGAGGAGGAAAGAGTAAAAAACAAAAGGGTAAAGGTAAAGCTAAGAAAAGTAGAAAATATCAACGTGGGGGGAATATGAAAAATACAATAGCCGTAATTTTGAGCATAATTATGTATATATTTATCCAAAACATTGGGATGAAAGAAGAATTTAGACAACCTGAATATCATTGGGAAATACAATCCGCAAATATTAGTGAGCTATATGATAATGTATTACCAACAATTAATTTGCATAATACAACTCTTGATATAAAAACATTAAATAAATCATTAACCCGTGCTCTTACTTCAAATAATACACGACAAATAACTAAATTTCCTAGAAATTTAACACTACATCCTCTTTCATACGCAGAATTTAATATATCAAGATTACCCGCCCATATTGAAATAATAAATATGTTTAAAAATATTTCTTTTCCGTCAGATTTAGCCGTAAATTCCCAAAAAATTTATGAAATATTAGGTAATTGGAGAATATCAAATATGGGATTAGTTAATATACAATTATTTGATTCAAATACAGATATCAAATCCGGATATATGAGATTTCCTAATCGCCAAGATGTTGAAGAAAGAATTTTAAACTTTGTAACCGAAACTATTCAAATACAAAAAAAAATAGGAATGATTAGAAAACTGGAAAATAAAGGACAATTTAGACTAGGTTTTATGATTTTGGAAGCGGGAGCTTCTGAACTGTTTGCTAATGTGCCAGGAATACCTCATTATGATAGTCTTAGTATAGCTGAAAGAAGTATCCCTTTTTCACAGTCATCGACAGGTATCCAAAAACTATATAGTAAAAGAGATCAACTAAGAGGGGGAATTGTTTCTTTAATATATCCGGATAATACAAGTAAATTATCACAACCATCGATTGTTGTTGACAAGAATGGAAATCCTATAGCAGACACAAAGGATTCTTCAAGAAAAAGTAGAAAAACAAAATATATCAAGGGAAAATCATCTCCAGAACAAGTTCAAATGCACGACCAATCTCAAAGTGTTCTTCATGAAGCTCTTCCACGAGTCAAATCTGAAAGACTACTTAATTTACATATTATGCCTGTAATAAATGATGATTTTCCATTAAGAGAAGACCTTATACGAGAACACACAAATAAAGGAGGTAGGAGAAAAAAGAGAAAGAAGAGAAAGAAAACCCGCAAAAAAAGAAAAAAATAAAAACACAATATATGAAAGATTTTGGATATTGTGTTTGGTATATTCCAGAAAATGGCCCGTGGCATAGATTTACGAATGGCTTTACACCTCACGTTACAATTAAACACAGTTTAACATACTCAGACGCATTAAGATTATATTTAGCTATAAATCCAAAAATAATTGAAGTAGAATTAGACACAGCTCAAGTATCGATAGAAGATGATTTCTGGGCGTTATATTACAATTTGAAACCCATCGAAAACAAACCACAGTGGTATCCAAAAAATCCACATATTTCATTTTTATATCAATATAACGAACCTATTACATCGATACATGTTAATTATTTAAAACAATATTTAGTTCCTTATAAATCAAAACTCACAAAAGTAGCAATAGCCTACTGTAAAGGTCATTTTCGCAAATGGAAAATACTACAGATTAAATAATAATATAAAAATTATAATATAATATTATTCAATATGGATAATTGGTCTTGTTATATTATTGAAAATAAAGGTTATACTTATGTAGGTGTATCAAATAATGTAAAAAAGCGATTAAGAGCTCACAACGGTGAAATAAAAGGCGGGGCAAAATATACAACAAGTAAAGGTAGTGGATGGAAACACATATGTGTAATACACGGATTTCCTACGAAAATAGAATCAATGCAATTTGAATGGGCATTAAAACATGTTCCACCAAGAAATGCGGGAGGAATAAAAAATAGAATAAAAAAACTACAAATATTATTACATAAGGAAAATTGGACGAGCAAATCTCCATTATCTGAAACAATGCCATTAGTTATAGAATGGATAGATCAATCATATAGACCAGATAACTTTTCTTTACCGGTGTATATCGAAGAAAAAATGATTGAAATTAAATAATATATATAAAACCATAATATATATTATCTATAATGGAAGAGTGTCTTATTTGCTTTCAAGAAAAAACTAAATTTTATATATCTCCTTGTAAACATAAATGGTGCATGGACTGTAATTTAAATCCAAAATTTCCTAGAAAATGTCCTTATTGTAGAATATGTGTTCCATTATCTCCGAAATCTAAAAAGAAAATGGAGAGAAATGAACGTATAAAAGAAACAAAAAAAATACTATATTTTGCGTTAGCTAACTCATCCCTAGGATATGGTGTTTAACAATTACTACAATCTTTGTTACAAGCCGTTCTACTATCCGGGCAACAACCATAACGAGTTCCTCTACATCCACCAATTAATCGACTTTTAGGATGATGATGATGATGTCTATGAGCTGGTATCGTGCGTGTTCTTAAAATAGAAAAAAATACAAATAAAGATACAATAGCTAAAATTCCAAATAAAAAATATTTTTTATTCATTATATTATACGACAAGATAATTTATGTAAATAATCTATTCATATTTCTTACTTCTGGTTTATTTTCCTCTTTTGTATACAGTTTTTCAATTAACGCATCATCTCTAATACGTAATGTATAATCACTTTGAGCACCTTTTCTACCCACACGTCCAAAAGCTTGAATCATTTTTTCCTGAGTCATATTTATTAGATCTTTACTCAAATAACCATGACAGAATTGATAATTTGTCCCATAAATATAATCACTTGATGCTATAATCAAATATAACTTTTGTTCTTCTGCTAATTTTTTCATAATATCCATATATTCTTTATTTTCATGCTTTACAAACACCCCAATTCCCATCAATAATAGAATTTTCCATTCCTTTTCTACATTTAAATACATAATCTTCTCAACTACATCATCTTCTATATCACTGCTAAATGATTTACTTGTATTTTTTTCCTTAGACCATTCTCTAATATGGGCCTCACTATTAGGAATATATTTACTACTTAACTCTATAGTTTGTATCTTAGCCTTTAAGTAAGCAACTCGTTTCAAATAAGCTTGATAAATTTTAAATTCATCAGATTTGATATTTTTAGAATGATCTTTTGCTAGTGTTTCACTACCAATTTTATCTTTTCGATGTTCCTCTGCTTTTTCCACTTCTTCTAATTCTAACATATATTCTTCATTTTCAGCCATAATTTCCAAAATATTATCTAACTCATCCTCTGGAATATTGCTTACTCGCAAATAAAACATTGCTGTCTTTTTAACATCTTGTGTTAAGAATATAGTTGGTCCTTCTGTTAAACTATAAGAATCCGTTGTAGTTATTTTAATAACAGAATCATACATTTTTCGATTTTTTTCTTGAAAATATTTATAAATATCACTCCAGTTATCTTTCACTAACGACAAAAGTCTCAAGTAATATATTTTTAAACTAATTATTTCAATATCTTCAAAATTATCAAAATAGTTTTCCAATAAATATTGACCTGAAATATACTTTTTTTTATTTACATAAATTATGAATTTAATCATCTCATTTACATCAATATGTCGCAATATTGTTTTATTCTTCTCAATATGTCTAGCACACTTCTTAAGTTTTTTAAATTTTTTAAATAAGAAGTGAGGCATTACTATATTACCGTTAGCATCTAAGATTGGTATCGATTTCTTACATTCATAACTAATAATTTCTTGAACATTATTAGTATTAAATTTGTTATTAAAGTAAGCAGTCATAGGCATGATATCTTCTTTATTGGGTAGTGTAGCTGAAGACAATACAACATTTGGAATTTCATTTTGTTTCCAGTTTTTTTGTAAAATTTGATGAAATGGATGATTTTCATAATCAAGTGTAATAGTTGGTTCATCCCAATACCAAATAATATCACTTGGTTCATTAAAAGCCAACATATAATTCATAGCTGGTAAATATGATTGAATATCCGTAATTATTACTTGAGCCTTTTCACCATTACTATTATCCACCCTGAAAATACCTCCCGTTCTTCTATTTTTTACATAATCCTTAGCAGCGAAATAATGAAGTCTAATATCTCCCGAATCAATACATCCAAAAGCAATAGCAATAGGAATTTCCATACTAATTAAGGCTTTTGCTAACTGAAGACCAATATGTTTTGCCGCACAGGTAAATATAATTTTATTTCCTTTTGCTAATCCTACCGGAGACATAGTTTTACCTGTGCCTGTTGGAGCCTGGTATAGTATCAGCTTTGCTCCTTTTCTATAAGTAGCTTCAAATAAATCTGCTTGATGTGAATACAGTTTCATATCAGCAAATCTAAATAAATCAATATTTTTTTCTATATGACTTAGTGCATTTTTTATCAGTTTCTTTTTAGATACCTCACTTTTATATTCAACTAATACCTCATGTACAAAATACAATATATATTTATTAGTATAAGGAATTTTATTTTTCATAAGCTGAGTAAGACTATAATAATTTTTACTATTAAAACCCTCATTAAAGAATTGATAAATATTTTCAATTAATATAAACTCAAATATAACATCACGCACATCATCAATCTTTCTAGATAAACTATTTATTCTTATAATATCTGCCTTTTTAATCGTTTTTTTCTTTTTTGTTTGCCTTCTAATTTTAATAGACAAATCAAATTTTTTAATAATTTTTTTACATAAGCTTTGAAAATATTGTTCGTATAAATAATAGTGAAACGAATCATCATCGTTTCCTATTTTCATAAATCCCAATAGACTCATAGAATCATTTTGAGAATAACCCGTGTTTCCATACGCATTATAAATAATATTTAATATATTTTTTTCCTTTACGTCTACAGGAACTTCTAGAAATTCCCATTCACTTTTAACAAGTTTTTGCTGTGTAAGATCCATGTTTATAATAATAATAATTTACACGTATATAATTAATTCAATTTTATATATAAATAAATTGAATTAAAAAAATACCTCTTTAACATAATATATCCAGATGTATATCTTTACAGTAGACGGAAATATCGGAAGTGGTAAATCCACACTTATCAAATTAATGAAAAAACAATACAAGTTATTTGGAAACAAGAAAATTTACTATTTGCCTGAACCAGTAGATATTTGGGAAAGTATAAAAGATAAAAATGGTAAAAATGTTATAGAAAGTTATTATGAAAACCAAATTAAGTTTGCTTTTCCATTTCAAATGATGGCTTATATTTCAAGGGTTCATCAAATAAGAGAAATTATGAATAGTTGTGATGATAATACAATAATTATTTGTGAACGTTCTGTATATACAGATAAACACGTTTTCGCAAAAATGTTACACGATAATGGAACTATGAATGATATTGAAATACAAATTTATAAAAAATGGTTTGATGAATTTGTAAAAGATTTTCCTTTTTCAGGAATAATATATGTAGGAACTGAACCTAATAAATCATTAGAACGAGTTAAAATTAGAAATAGAAAGGGAGAAACCATTCCATTAAGTTATCTAGAATTATGTCATAAATATCATGAAGAATGGCTTAATGATAGTTCTATTCCTGTTTTAAAATTAAATGGAAATACAGAATTTATAAATGCTATACCAGAAGATTGGCAGTTAGCAATAGAAACATTTATTAAAACACAAAGTAAAATAGAAATATATGATGATTATCTACATACACTCGTAACCTGTTAATCTACATCATTTGTTAAATAATAGTTATTAAATATAGATTTCCCCTTAAATTTTAATATATCTGTTTCTTGTTTACTCGTGGGAAAATTTTCATAACCATAAATATCTTGTAATAATAACCATTCAAATAAACCTCCTGGATATATAAATACATTTATAAAGCCTAATCCTATTAATTGATCATATTTTTTCATTAAATTTGGAGCATTTGCATTTTCATCATAAACAATTATATTTATATTCTGGTTTTTTTTTATTAATGTATTTATTAACTCTTCTTCTTTATCGATTGGTAAAGTATTCTTAATTAATACTTCTTGTCTTGAGCTATTCAACGTATTGATAAGTATGAATTTATTTTTATTTTTCATACTATATTGAACATCTTCAAAATTAACTTTTCTTGTAGATGTACTATTTCCCATTATAATAATTATTAAATAAAATAATTGATTTTTCTTTATTATTTTATTTAATTAATTTGATTTAGATATCCTAATTAATTTCCAGTATGGAAAATCTTCTTGTAAATATGCTTGTTTTGTAACTATATAATTTTCTCCTGCCTTATAGAATCTACCACTACTATTAGCAGAAGATAAATTTGATTTACTAGGCATTGATATTATAAATGGAGAACCATCCATAAAAAGTAAATAATCTCCATTGGTTGGTAATCCATATTTTGTAGGATCATAACAAAAATCTCTACCACCACCCATTAATCCATTACTTCTAATACCTGGTAACGAATATGGATCTTGTGCACATTTTAAATTCCCAGCACAATCACTATCTCTATCACAATCTCCCTGGCCTTCTGGTTCATTCCTTAACCAATCATTCCAACCTTTCCATGTTGCATTTACTGGATCTCCTCCTAATTTTGTACCTGGAACACCTAAACAAGCTTTTTTGAAATCAGCCCATCTAGAATTCCACACTTCTTTATTCGTTTTTACAAAGTTCCAAAAAGGGAAATATTCCATTTCATACATTTCTTTTGTTAAAATATATCCAGGTTTCCACGCCATTCCTTTTTTCCAAGTTTGATTATTATTTGTTATTGGTAATATTGATTTAAATCCACCTCCGCTATTTCCTGAAAAATTTAATGCTCCATTTTCTAATTTAATATATTCTGTTACAGTCATCATTTGAACGAAATCTGTCCAACATGGTTTATTCCAAGGAATTGTAGGCTTAGTTCCCATACAATATTCATTATATTCAATTAAAGAGTTGAAGTCGTTTTTTGGTGTTTGAGACATACTATTAATTTTATTTTTCATAAATCTCACTTTACTAGCCAATGTTGAATTAGACCAATAACTAGAATCAGTCATACCCTTTTTCCAATCACTATTGCTTTCCAGCCAATTTTGTGAATTTTCAGGATAAAATTTACCATTACTATTACAACCTTGTTGTTTAAATAACTTAGTAGCGCATTTTGCAGGTCTTGGATTAAATCGTGTTTCACACGGGTCTACTTGTTTTCCATAACACTTTTGAGTATATTTATCTGATTCTTCATAATTTTCTCCTGTATTAGCATAAGTAGAATATTGTTTCATATTATCACCTGCTAATATGTAAGAATGAGAATTCCACCATTTATAATCTTCCTGGTCATTTACTCTTTCCTCCAAATTACCATTACATCCAGAACGACCCCATAAACTATTTAAACAATCTTGACTATGAGGACCTGTTTTCCAAGTCGGGGTTAAACACGGAAATTTTTCTTCAAATTTTTTACATTCTTCGGGTCCATAAAGTAAATCTCCTTTAAATGGAAAATCGGTAGTTCCGCCACCACAAGCAACACAAGCTTTATTACCTGTTAAATTTTGATAAGTATAACCATTTCCCCATGCCTTACAATTACTTCCTTTTGAATATTCTTCACAATCATATACTTTCCCATCACGGTCGTGCCATTTACGACTTTCTCCAAATTGACTTGGTAACTTTGTTTTTAAATCTTTCTTTTCAACAAAACGAGTATCGCCAGCAGCCAATATTTCTTCTTTCCAATTACACTTATCATCATCATACTTGGTTCCAAATCCACCTCCAGGTAAGTTTTTCTTCACCATACCTTTTGCTTTAGTAGGACACCATCCACATATACTTTTTTCTCCACCAGTATCTCCACAATCCTTCATATCATTACAAATTGCTTGTTCTTTTTTCTTTTTACACTGAAAAGCAGCCTCTTGACCTGGTTTTACCCAATTTTTACCACATACATCCGCTGTAGGTCCACTGGCATCTCCATATAAAATTTTATTTGTTTCCCAACAATAACCGCATCCGCTATCTGCTGTTATTTGGTCACAATCTAATGTTTTATTAATAATACGGCATTTTTCTATTTTTTTCCCAATAGAGCTTGTATCAACATGGGCAGAAGGATTTGTATCAAGTAAATTTTTTTTTTCAATATCTAATTTTTTAAATTTTACGTCCCCTGATAATCCTGGTGCTGTTTGAGGAAACCTGCGATGCGACCAATATTTGTCTTGAGTATCCAGATAATTTTTCTGTCTACTTTCAGCTTCTCCGAAAATAATACTATTATCTAATCCCTCATATATTGATTTTTTCATAAAATATCTTATTACTAATAATACTATAAAAATACCTATTACAATATAGCCTAAATTTAATTTCATTTATATATATTTAATTATTATTTTATTTTATATAAAACAATAATTAACTAGGTTGAGCAACTAAACTATAACTCACTTTTGAACTCTGTAACATATGTCCCTGTCCTCTAGTTTGTGCCCAAATTCTTACTGCCCTTATTTTTTTATTAGGTAAATTAGGTATATAAGTTGAAATAGGAATCATAGGTCCGGCTACAGACTGTGTATAATAATTACATCTAGTACAATATCTAGTTCTCCAAAAACCACCGTTCCAAAAGGCCCAATTCCAATATCTACCACAACTATATCTACTACAGCGTCTCTTCCTAACGTTTCTAACAGAACGTGGTGCTTTTAAAACTGTTTGATATACTGTTTCACCATTCATACCTTCTAATCTAATATAAATACCCCAAGTTGGATTACCCCATCCCTGGTCTTTCATTACTGCTGAAAAATTTAAATTTAGTGGATACATTGGTGAGAATTGTTCATAACGAATGGTTATATTATCCCATCGGCCAGATGTAGTCCTAACCATTGCTCCACTCCGTGAACTCCCCCTGCCTCTAAAAGTTGAAGGCCATGCAAAAGTTCTAGCAATTGTTATTGGGTCTTTATATTTTTTATTTTTCCAAACATCATATCCACTATTAGCATTTCCTATTTTATATTGTTGAACCCCATAACTTAACCAACATTTATGTTGTTCTGCTGGAAATGCTTCACTTGTATTTAAAGGGACTATCGCAAATTTACAATCTCTATTTGCTTCACAAACATCTTGACATTGTTTTGCTGTTATATTACTATTTATTAATTTCATTCTATTCACGTAAAATCCTTCTTTATTATCATTCATAGCAGAATCAAAAATACCTAACAATCCTAAAATAGATAAAAAGAAAAACGAATAAATTAAAAATCCTTCTATATCTTGATAATTTTTGATGTAAATACCCATTATACCAAATAAAGCTAATATATTCCAAGAATATCCTGGTATTAAGCCTATCGAATAAAATACTAATACTGTTATGGTCACTGCTAAAATTCCTTTTCCAATATCTGTTATATTCATACTTATATTAATATGTTATTTTATTTATAAACATATTAATTTCATTCATAAAAATTTGGATTCAAACAAGGTTTTTGTGCACAAGCTTTATATTTAGTAGTAGCAGGGCACGGTCTTCCACCAAACTTAGCAGGATATAATATAGGTCTAGTGCTATTCTGACTACCGCCGCCACAACTTTTAGTACAACTACTCCATGCACCCCATTCTCCAACAACGCAATCTCTAGGTGGAGGAAATTTATATAATACATCTGCGACTGCTTCATTACAAGTTCTTTTACATCCAGATTTTAAATCTCCACAAGCTTCTTTTATAGATAATTGTCCCTTAGAATATGTTGTTTTTAAAGTTGTTTGTCCAGTTGGGTTAATACCCGGCCATCCCCAACCTTCTGCCTGTTGTTCCCTTGATTTTGAAGACCTTTCTACTTTTTCTTTACTATTAACTGTTTGTCCCCATTGAACTACTGAAGAGCCCCCAATATTTGTAAATGAAGTCCACATAATAAAACAAGATTCTCCATTTATCTTTGTAACAACCCCTTCATAATTTAAAGGAAATAATAATTTCGTAACTGTGCAACCAGTTGTTATAGGTGGAGGAGGCGGAGGTGTGGTTCCTAAACATATCATTGAAGCGTCTGCTCTTGTCCCGTAATCTGCTGCTTCTCCTATTAATTTATTTACTCTATTAATAGTTTTTTTGTAATCATTAGAATTCGTAGAATTAGAAAATGGATAAGTAAATCCAGGAATATTCCAAGCTGCCTGATTTTGGCTATATTTTGATATATCTCCTACGTGTTGTTTTGAACCAGAAACTCCTTGTTCTATTTTTTTAAACCCCTTTCCATTTGTATCACATCCAGATTCTAAAAATTCTTTTTTCAAACATTCTGGGTGAGGAACTCCTTCCCTACTAAATTTTGGATCACATGGATCAATGTTATCATGATTACCAAAACAGATATCACTATTTTGAACTGCTGTATTATAAACATTGTCTCTTGTTTTAGTATTTGTATTATTCATTATTTCACCGGCTTCTTTATAAGACATCCTTATTGCTTCACCTAACTGTAATGGTGTCTTTCCATAAGGAGTAGCATCAGTACAACCTGAATTTTTCCATAATTTTCTCACGCATTCAGCACTATGTGGACCAGATAAATAGTAAGGTGTAATACAAGGATGATCTTTTAAAAATTGTCCACATTTTTCAGCAGATAATAATCCATATCCATCACCACCACAAACATCATCGCTGTATTTTGGAACTAATTTACCACCTACTTCTTTTTTCACCATTCCGGTTCCTGTTGTGGGACAAAATCCACAAATATCTGCTGCTTCGCCATATAAATCTCCACAACTTTTTATTTTGGAACAAATTGCTTTTTCACGTAATTCTTTACATTTTTCTTTATTGTTTGTCCATGCTTTTTTAGGACATACATCTGGTGCAGGACCATCTTTACCCCCATAACGAAATTCTTTATCGTAAGCACAATAACCACAATCGCCCTGATCACCTTCTTGAAGCTGGTCACAACTTGTTAAAACTCTACATTGCGTTATTTTTTTATCCATTTCTGTTTGACTTCCTGTTATTTCCGGAGTATATGTTTGTAATTTTTTATCATTATCTAATTTAAACCATTTATTTACTTCAGGGTCTGTTCTTAATAAACCTGCTCCAATTCCGATACTTCGCAAACCCCAATAATCATTCTGTTTATTTAAAAAAGATCGTTCTCCTGCTTCTAATACCGCACTGCTAAACCCTTCTTTATCTTTTAAACTCATATAAATTTGACATATAAGAACAACTAATAATGTAACTCCTAAAATCAAAATTAATTTCATATATAATTAGTTTATATAAAATTAATTTACTTAAAATCAACGATTATTTCTACTTGTTCTTTTTTAATGCTTTTAGAAGCAGATATAGATAATTCTTCTCGTTTTTTCCGTGTTTTCTTTATCTTTACTTTTCTATTTTTAGCTGTGCTATTTCTATTGTCTTGGTCTTTTTTAATATCATTAAAATTCTTTTCAATATAATCTAAAATTTTATATTCTAGAACCCATTTGAAAAAATTTAATTGTCCAATTGTTGTTTGAATAACACAATCATTTTTATATGGAATAGTAATTCTATCCCAACGACAAAATGGATCAAATCGTTTCTTGCTGTATGCCTTTAATTTTAGTTTATAATCAATATAAACTTTAAATCTTTTTTCTACGCCATAACTGTCTTTTAATAAATAAACAGTATAATATTTCTTCGAATAATTTGTAGCGAACCAATCTACCAATCTTAATGAAACTGTTGATTCTCCATTAATTATTGGTAGAATTTTTTCCATATTTCCATCTTTATTATAAAATTCTAATAATTTTTTCAATAATAAACTGTTCTGTGTAGATAACCCTGAACTCATATAATGTAGTATTTTAATCTGTTTTTAAATACTTATTATTGCTACTATTTATATTACTATTTTGTGGTCTTAGGAAATTATCTTGAACTCTTAAATCTTCTAAATAATTATTACTTTCCATAAATGGGTTGCCTAGATTTGCTATTTTATCTCTTTGAGTCATACGTTCACTATTTAATTCACGTATATTCATTTCATAATTTGTCTCATGTTTTATTACCAATTCTTCTTCTATTGGAATTATTTCTTTTCGTGTATCAATACGTTCAAATCTATTTGTTTTCTTGAATTCTTCACTTTTTTTTGGTGTCCATTTACTAATTTCATATTGTTGCGCAAAACGTACCTTTTTACTCATTTATATGTTAGTGTGGAAAAATTGAAAAGTTTTTAACACATAATAATTCGTTATATCAAATATGGAAGACCTAAGTGAAACCTATCCACCACAACTTACTATAGCTATATATGAAAAATGGAGTAAGAAATCACACGGAATAAAACAAGGTGAAGAAGATTATATCAATTATTTCAATACAAAAAATCTAGCATTATGCTCTTTTAACAAGGAAGATCTAATATATGATGGAACTATTGATTGTATAGATTTTATTCACTACGTAAGAGGGTTGGAGCCAGAAAGAACCTTTGAAATTAATACAATTATTATGTATAGATACAAAAATAGAGATTTCTGTTTTAAACATAATGGAGTTGAAAAATTTCAAAAACTATGGCGTAAATTTCATTATCAAACTATGCCTAGATACAAAAATATTCGCAATTTACAATATAGAAGTATATATGGTAAATTTAAAAAACAAATTTAAAATAATTTCATACTATTTGTAATAGTAGCGCAAGTTGACTGAGGAATTTTACCTTCCTTACAATCAACTTGTAACTCACTAGTAAATGACCTTTTTTTTAATTGAGTCCAAGCAGTATTCCTATGTCCTACGCTACCAACTAATCCTAACAATGCCGCTCCTTCATTCATTTTAACACCATTTACTATTCTACTACCTTCTCTTGACCCACCGGTTCTTTCAGTTAATACTCTTTTTGGTACTTTTCCACTCATTTATAATATAATTTAATATTAATTTTTTTTGATTATTTTCATTTGCTTGCTAAATTTAAATTTTTTATCATCCATTGTTCTTCGTTTTAAATTGCAACTTAAACAACTTATTACTACATTATCTGTAATATGTCCTATACTATTATCAAGTCGATCTAATGTCCATTGTTTTGGTTCTCTTACGTTTTCATAAACCAATAGCATATCTTCCATACAATAATAACATTTCATCTTGGATAAAACTAACTTGTCTATACATTCGTCTATTTTTATTAATTTTTCTTCATTTAATTTATCTTTTTTTATGTCCTGCATCCGATAACTTTTTATTTTTCTCTCCAATTCTTTTTTTACAAATTTATTACCAGAAAACTCTTCATTAGTACACAACTTTTTTACTAATTTAAGTTGATTTTCTTTTAATAGTTCTTTTTTTTCAGCTAGTTTGTTTAGAATCTTGCGTTTTCTTTCTTCTTTTGGTTTAAAACTATCTACATTTCGCTTACCAATAATTTTAATAGATTTCATATAAATTAAAACAATACTATAAAAAATGGATATAAACTTTTCAGAACATTATATATATATATACACATGGCCGAAGAACCTAAAAAAGAAGAATGTCTTGAATTAAAAAATATAAAATATCAAACTATGCTATTAAACAATAATACTAAAATATACGAAACCACGCCTAATACAAGCAACATTGAACGATTTTTAGAAAAAGAATTAGAGATAAATATAAATAAACCATGGACAAAACTTGGTAAAGGTTCAAAACTTAAAAAAATAAATGAGTATGTAATTAGTTATTCTAATGAAAAAGATTATACAGAAGAGCAGACGAAAAAATTAAAACGTTATTTATTAAGCTGCTTAGAAAGAAAAAAATTACAAAAAACAAAAGATGTTACATATTGTATACAAACAAATAAAATATTAGCTATCCCAGCACTTACTTTTAATGATAATACTCGTAAATTTACATTAAGAAAAAATGAAAAGAAAACCCCCAAGACAAATAATACAAAAAATAAAACAACTAAGATACGTCGAAAAAAAACTAAAATTGATAAAAATAATAAAGAATAAATGTTATAATACTATATTATGACTAATGTCTTTTGGAACGATTTACAATGTCTTAAAGATATACTTGATGAATTAGAAGCACCAAATACTGTTATAAATGATAAGGATATTGAAGATTTTAAAGAAAGTGTTTGTTATATTGTTAACGATGTAATTAATAACAATATATCTATTTATAGCGATAAACATTTCGATGAAATCTTATTTGAAAATGTATTAAGTAATGTAAAAAAATCATACTGTGATGTTATTAATTTATTTGATTTTGATGTTGAAGGGCAAGTATGGGATGCGATAGAAATATACTGTTATAAACATAATGCTTTTAGATCATATAGTAATACAACCATAATAAATAAACCAGACAATAAAAAAGTTAAAAAGTTAGTAACGGAATATATTAACACCCCTCAATTAGAACAAAGATCGAAGGAATGGTTTGAATTTCGCAGAAGCGGATTATCTGCTAGTGATATTTGGAAAGCGATAGACAGTCAATCAATGCAAAATAGTTTAATTTACAGTAAATGTAAACCAATGAATATGAAACTATCAAAATCTACCAATATTAATACCGCTTTTCATAATGGACATTTATTTGAACCATTGTCTATTATGCATTATGAATATGATTTTGATACCATAGTAGGAGAATTCGGTTGTATGGCTCATAAATCATACCCGTATCTTCTTGCTTCTCCAGATGGTATAAATATTAAAGAAGGTAATGATAGGTATGGAAGAATGGTAGAAGTCAAAAATCCTACAACACGCCAACTTACAGGTATACCAAAAAAAGAATATTGGATTCAAATGCAATTACAAATGGAAGTTTGGGATTTCGAAGAATGTGATTTTCTAGAAACTGTATTCAAACAATATGAGACTTATCAAGAATTTTTAGATGATGGAGATAGTTTTACAAGAACTGCTAACAATAAACGAAAAGGAATTATTATACGATTTTATGATGGCGAACAACCTATTTATAAATATTCACCGGTTGATATTTCAAAAGAAGAATTCAATATTTGGTATGATAAAACTTTAGACGAATCAAATGATTTAAATTTCGTATGTAAAATTTACTGGTATTTAAAGGATTATTCGTGTGTATTAGTTCCAAGAAACCGAAAATGGTTCAATCATAGTCAACCAAAATTAAAAAGTATATGGGATACTATTGAAAAGGAAAGAGTTGAAGGATATGAACATCGTAAACCTAAAAGTAAAAGAAAAAAAAAATTAACACCTAATTCATTAATTAAATTAGAAGAAAATGCTAAAAATCTATTTGCTAGTTGTGGCTTGATTGATAGTCCAAAAATGGATAAAAATCAAAATATTGTTATTAAAGTAAGAACAGAATCATTCGACGCAAAATCTAACTAATAAACATTTGAAACATTACTGCAGAAAAATCCAACACGACGACAATTAAATCCTGGTTCTACTACATTTTTATTTTCATCTTCTTTTAATTCGTCATTAGCAAATCGATATGCTTTTTCGGCATCTAATATCGAACCCTTTACTAATACATCTTCATATACATTTGGATAGTTCTTTGTTGAACATATAAAACCTTCTTTAGTATAACCTGATAAAACTAATGCTAAACATAAAATAGCACTTAAAAATAAAAGCTTGTTTAATAAGTTTTTCATTATAAATTATATATTTATTTTTTTTAAAACTTAATATTAAATTAAAACAACCACTTAAAATTTATAATATAAATTATTTTATATTATGAATACTGAAGATTGTGTAACTAAGCGAAACGGTAAAACTGAAAATATTTCTTTTGATAAAATTCTTAAAAGGCTAAAAGCACTTGGAAAGGGAGAACTAAATGTTAATTATACTGGATTAGTTCAAAAAGTTATAGATAGACTGTACAATAAAATATCTACCATATTAATTGATGAATTAACAGCTCAACAATGCGCTTCTCTTGCTACAACACACCCTGATTATGGTGTATTAGCCAGCAGAATTCTTATTTCTAATCATCACAAAAACACAAATCAAGACATGTATAAAGTTTCTAAAAAATTATATGATTTTAAAGATATTCACGGAGTTCATCATCCAATTATTTCGAAAGAACAATTTACTATTATAAAAAACAATAAACAAAAAATTCAATCAATGATTGATTACGAAAGAGATTATTTTATTGATTATTTTGGATTTAAAACATTAGAAAGAGCATATTTACTTAGAATTAACAAAGTTATTGTAGAACGTCCACAACAAATGTGGATGAGAGTTGCTATCGGTATTCACAAAGATAATATGGATAAAGTTGAAGAAACTTATAATTATATGAGTCAAAAATATTTTACCCACGCAACACCAACTCTTTTTAATGCTGGTACTCCAAGACCACAATTAAGTTCTTGTTATTTAATTGCTATGGAAAGTGATAGTATTAAGGGTATATATAATACCTTATCTGACTGTGCTGCTATTTCAAAATGGGCAGGAGGAATTGGTTTACATGTTCATAATATACGAGCATCCGGTTCTCATATTCGCGGCACTAATGGTACTAGTAATGGCCTTGTACCTATGTTGCGTGTATTTAATAATACAGCTAGGTATGTAGACCAAGGTGGTGGAAAAAGACACGGATCATTTGCTATTTATCTTGAACCATGGCACGGTGATATTTTTGAGTTTTTAGAAATGAAAAAAAATCATGGAGATGAAGAAATGAGAGCACGTGATTTATTCTATGCTTTATGGATTCCTGATCTCTTTATGAAAAGAGTAGCACAAAATGCTGATTGGACTCTTATGTGTCCGGATGTCTGTCCCGGCCTAAGTGATTGTTATGGTGAAAAATTTGAAAAGTTATATACAAAATACGAAGATGAAGGTAAAGGTATTAAAACTATTAAAGCCCGTGATGTTTGGTTTAGAATTTTAGATTCACAAATGGAAACAGGAACACCTTATATGCTTTACAAAGATGCGTGTAATTCCAAATCTAATCAAAAAAATCTTGGAACTATTAAATCTAGTAATTTGTGTACTGAAATTGTAGAATATAGTAACGATGAAGAAACCGCTGTATGTAATCTAGCATCCATAGCATTAAGTAAATTCATTAAAGAAACTGTATCGCCATTTACAAAACCCATTACGGTATATACAAAAAATGACTGTAAATGGTGTGACCTTCTTAAATATTTACTTAATCGTAAAAATATCGAATATAATCAAGTTATAATTGATCCATCCATGTTTGAAGACTATAAAAAACAATTTAATGTTGAAACTCTACCACTTCTTCTACACGGTGAAGAAAAAATAGGTGGATATGATAATACACTTAACTTACTAAGAAATCAATTTGATTATGAACTTCTTCATAAAGTTACCAAGATTGTTACACGAAATCTCAATAATGTTATTGATATTAATTTTTATCCAACTGATAAAACTAAAAATAGTAATATGAAACATAGACCAATAGGAATTGGTATTCAAGGTCTAGCAGATGCATTCGCAAAAATGGATATTCCTTTTCATAGTGACCTAGCAAAACAAATTAATAAAAATGTTTTTGAAACTATGTATCACGCAGCGTTAGAGGCTAGTATGGAAGCAGCTCAAAAAGAAGGACCATATAGTTCTTTTAAGGGTTCTCCTGCTTCACATGGAATTTTACAATTTGATATGTGGAATGTTACTCCTTCCAATCGTTATGACTGGGATAGTCTTAAATTGAATATTTCCGAACATGGCTTACGCAATTCTCTTCTTCTAGCACCCATGCCTACTGCTTCTACATCTCAAATTTTGGGAAATAATGAATGTTTTGAGCCGTTTACCAGTAATATTTATGTTAGACGAACAATTGCTGGTGAATTTGTATGTATCAATAAATTCCTTCTTAAAGAGCTAATTGATTTAGGATTATGGACGGATGAAATTAAGAATAGTATTATCAGACAAAATGGTTCAGTTCAAAATGTTAAGGGTATTCCCAAAGGATTACAGGAGAAATATAAGATAGTATGGGAAATTCCTATGAAACATATTTTAGAAATGTCTGCTGATAGAGGAGCATTTATCTGTCAGAGTCAAAGCACTAATTTATGGATGAAAGAACCATCATACAAGAAACTGACTGCTATGCATATGTTTGCGTGGAAGAAAGGACTTAAAACCGGTATTTATTATCTACGCACAAAAGCAAAAGCTGCTCCTCAGCAATTTACAATTGAGCCTGATAAGAAGACATCAAATGTAGAGGAAGAGGAAGATTGTTTAATGTGTGGTTCATAATTTTCTAATGAATATATATCATGAGTTTAATACCAGACTTAAAATTAAAACCACTAGAAGAAATTATAGGTGATAAAAAGGAAGAAAAAAAACAAGAAGAAGGAAGAGCCATTTTACCAGCTAGATGTGAAAATTGCGGAAAAATTTATTACGTGCGTGAAGGACGAGAAAGCTATGAATATGAAAAAGGAAAACCACTAGGATTTTGTAGCGGAGAATGTAGAGGGATGTTCGATTTGGACCCTCTAAACAGTTATACTTATCAAATGATAAATGATGATGACTCTTCTGATGATGAAATGGATCAAGTAAAAATGGATGAAAATGATGCTGCGATAACAGGAGGAATGCGTGGTGGAGCTACAGAAATAACCGATAATACTTTAGAAAAAAAACTTATTGATGCTACTGCTCCGTATAATGAAAAGGCCGCAAGAAACGCACAAAACTTCGCAAAAGCTTCCATAGAAGTAGGAAAAGCTATATTAGACCAATTAAAACTTGATCCAGTTGCTTTTATAAATAAAGCAAAAAATTTAGGTATCAAAATTACAGAAATTACAAAAGAAGGTATATTTCTTTTATTTCCAGGTGATAATTCTATGGGTGAATCTGTAGATAAACTTATTATGTCGGGATCAAAACTATATTTCCTTCCTGTGCGTATTTTAGGAACGATAGCAATAACAATATTTTTATCTATGTTTGATGTTTTCATTCCTTTAAAGTTTTTGGAAAAAATACATGGATTAAAACCATTTATTGATTTAATAATGAAATATTCTTCTATTGTTCCTACTATTTTAAAAAATCTTAAAATACCAAATTTAAGTCTTGGTAGTTTAATTGATAGTGATGTTATGGACGCTTCTTTTCTAAGAAAAGGTTCCAAATATGAATATAAACCTACTAGAAATACAGATGGTGGAAGGAAAAAAAAAAGAAAAACTAGGCGTAAAAAGAGAAGAAAAAATTAATTCATTAATTAATAAATATTGAATTAATTACAATCCACACATATTGTTGTAATAATCGGTAAGTTCAACATGTTTTACACCATCAAATATATCCTTTTCATAAATCATTTGATGTAAACAACGAAACGTAACAAACACATCAATCATAGAATTATGTAAATTATTAGGGATAGTTTCAAATAACTCTTGATGTAGTTCCATAAGCTTTGGGGGTTTTTTATATTTTGTCCCTGGTTTAAATTTACTAGGAAGCCAAAAGTTCGTCCACAATAATCCCTTCTTCATAGTACAGTATTCTATCTTGCGATGACGACCTAACCAATTAATAGTTCCATTTCTACAATATTCTGCTTGTAATACTGAGTTATCAAACTTCAAATTATGACCTACTAATATATGACAACTCAACCACGCTGCTGTAAATTGACGCAATACTTCATTTATGTCTTCTCCTTTTTCATTTGATATCTCTTTTGTAATACCATGTATATCGCTACACACTTTTGGAATTTCCACATCTTCTGGAATTTTTATAATATGATCTTCTATCTGATCTATTGTATTTTTTCCATCATCATAAATAAGCCAACTCAATTGAACTACATGAGGAAATAAATAATGTTGTTCGGGCTTGGCGTTCCTTTCTTTAGGAAGACCTGTTGTTTCAGTATCAAATATGCAGTAGCGCACCATTATATTATTATTATAATAAGCTTTTTAAACCTATTATAAAAATCAATTTTCAAAAAAAATTTATTATATACCAACTTAATTACTCAAAATGGCTTGAAGATTTCAAATTCTGGTTGGGAGATAATACAAGTTTCTGGTGTGTCTTTATAAATATGTAAGTGTAGTATATCCCAATTACAATTAGTAGCTCTCATAGTAAAAGTGAAATCTCCTTTGTTATTAACACACATTATACAACTATCTAGAAGAACCGGAGACATATCAAAGAAACTAAACTTTTTTACATAGGGTGGAATATCAAATAATGTTGGAAATGGATTTCCCAAACTATTTAAATCTTTTTCTACAGTAGCAATAGCACAATCATTTTGAACCATCAACACCGCAAATCTAATACAAGTTCCTTTCGAATATTGGTTACTATACCAATTTGATGTAATATACTGTCCAAATAATTTTTGTGTTTGAAATTCTGTTAATAGAAATCTTCTATTCGGAACAGACCAAATATTATTACCAAGCTTGGATGTCGCATTAATAGCAAATATAAACTTAAAACCTTTATAACTTTTTCCAGAATCTTCTGCCGCACTATCGGCCGATTGATGAATTTGGGGTGAATGCGCGAAAGAGCTCATTTATGTATATAAGTCAAGTGTTGTTTTAATAGTATTAATTTAATAATTAATATTATTTCAATTTTCTACCCTATTGCCCTTCTAATACTATTTCCTTGCTTGTTTTACATAATCCAAATGATTTACGATGGAATTTAGTACAACCATATTGTCTTATTCCATCCAAATGTTGCTTTGAAGCATATCCTTTATTTGAACGTAATCCATAATATTCGTCTAACTCATGGTATTTATCGCACATTTCTTCTACATATTTATCCCTTGATACCTTAGCCAATATAGAAGCAGCTGCTATAGAAGCATATTCATTATCACCCTTTACCACTGTTGTATGGTTTATAAACTTACCACTAGGAGAACAATATGGTTTAAAATAATTACCATCTACTAATATGTGTTCTGGTTCTACTAGTAATTTATTTAAAGCATCATGCATAGCATTATAATTAGCAACATAAATATTATGCTTGTCTATATATTTCTCATCTTTATATTCAACTACCCAATCAATCGCATTTTCTTTAACATAGTCAAAAGCCATTAATCTTTTTCGCATTCCTAATTTTTTACTATCTTTAATAAACTCTTGTGAAAACGTTTCGTCTGGTGGTATAATTACACCAGCCACATATACTCGTCCAAACATTGGGCCGCGACCTGCTTCATCCATTCCAACTTCTAATAAATCTTTTACGCAATATGTTTTTAACATCTATCTTACTATTACAAGAAGTTTTTAAATTATTTTAATATTCACTTATTGATTCCCCTTCTTCGTCAATTCTTGATAATACTATATTTCTAGGAGGATGTAAACGTTCATATTCTCGTTGATTCATAGTAAAAAAACTTTTAGGTCTGCCTATTTCTATTTCTCTAGGAAAATTTTCATATTCTTCTTTAATTTTTTTATAAGCTATATATTCTTCATAACAAATGGTTCCCGCAAATAATGTTCCACATCCTAAATAATATGATAAACATAAACATAAACACCATTCACCACAATCCATATATTAAATAGTTTATTATTTATAAATTATTTAATAATTAATTTAATGATCCAACACACATTGAATAATAAAGACGATTAATGAAATATAAAAGTAATGGTTGTGAAATAACTACAGCCATATCGCCAATAGACATTTTGTTTTTACCTTTAATTAAAGAAGATAATATAGTTAATGCTCCCATGCAAGTTAATACAAAGAAAATAACAGAAAGATAGTAAAAATAATCGCAATATTTTGCACTTAATGGTTCGAATAAATCTTGAATTTTCATCATTATATAATAAATCAAGATTATATTTCTGTTAAAGAAATATTTATTTTATTTGTGTTTATATCAATCAAACTGGTATTAAAATCCCTGTTGAAAAATCCACTCCAATCTGCATTACTCCACCAATTTGGACGATTCGGCTCAGTTAAGAGATTAGCAGAGCCAGAAGGGTTGCCGCTGTTCGGATTGTAATCAAATATTTCAAAGGTGTCGTTGGCTCCCGCTGAAGTACTCGCATTCGTAGCATCATACGCGGGATCTTTCTCAAGTTTAAACCCTAAACCAAACGTGCCGCCGACCGCCAAGATATTTAGTACGTTCCCCACTATATCTATTGAAAAAAGAACACCAATTTCATCACCGACACTTAATTTATAATGTTTTGCTGTTTGAATCTGGAAATCAGGGAGACAATCAGACAACCCTATCTGAAGGAAGTGTTTGTTTATATCAGCGAAGGGAGAATTCAGAATCGTAATATAACTTTTTCCCCATTTATTGTTGGGAAATAAAGCGCTTGTGTTTGACGTATAAACATTTTGGACATTGCTTAGGGGGGCACTTATGAATAATCTTCCATTTGCTGTGGGCCATCCAGCAGGAAGAGGGCCGAGGAAGGGATCCACATATCCAGCATTATTGAATTGTTGTATTGTAAAACTTAGATTTGGGAGTAGGTTTTGGAAGGAGGTATTTTTATTATCAGGACAACAATTTTCACTACCAGGAACTCCAATTCTTTTTGTTACTGCTCTTCGTGCGATTGCTCTTCTAGCAAATCTGTTTACTGAACCTACACTTGGTAATGGTGTTGCTTCTGGAAATCCTTTACCTTGTCCAGGTGAAAATCTTCCATTACCATAAGCATTTGGAGCCATTAGAAAATTTCTACTTAATGTCCTTGTTGTGGACTGTCTATTATTGCTATTATTTTTACGAATTGGACCATTATTACCTACACCCTTCTGTGATTCAATTGCTTTTACTTGATTTGTATGAGCATTTGCTGGTGGTGACTGTGCACCTCTAACTCTTCCGTGTGTTAATGACCGATAAGGCATAATATATAATTATCTAATATTTTTTTTTTCATTGCTTAATTTATATGAAATTACATAAAACTCATCTATTTTTATTATTAATTGCTGTTTTGGTTTTATCAACTTTAGGATTTACAGTAAAAGAATATTTCGAAAATAAAGATAGTCCTTCTGAAGAAGCTATGGACGACATGAAAAAACAAAATGCTGACCCTAATTCCAACCCTGCTTTAGAAAAAGGCTCCAAATATGACCCATTTGGTAATTCTACTGATTCATCAGATTTGTCCGATTCATCTAATGAATTAGGTAATTCATCTGATAACGATGGTAACTATCAATCTATTATATCTGATTTAGAAGATATTGTTGTTCCTGGAAGAAGAACTAGAAAACATCATCATGATAATCAAGGACATCATAAACATGGTCGTCACGGTCGTCACGGTGAAAGAAGAAGAGAACGAAAACTTGAAAGAAGAGAAGGACACTTAGAGAAAGAAGTAGAACGTCAAGAAAGAAAAATGGCTCAAGATGCTGGTGTTGATATGTCCAAATACATTTTAAAATCTGAAGTTGTTCCACCAGTATGTCCTAAATGCCCTGACTCGCGAACTTGCCCTCGTCAAAAACCTTGTCCTCCTTGTGCTCCTTGTGCTCGCTGCCCTGAACCTGCTTTCGAGTGCAAAAAAGTTCCTAATTATCGTGCCGCCTCAGTAAGCAACGTATTACCTCTTCCACGATTAAATACTTTTTCGGCTTTTTAAACAATTATACAACAATCTCTTTCTAATTCACCAATTTTATATTCATTCCAAACCTTCCTTGAAGATTTTGAATGAAAATTGTAATCTATTGTACAATCAGTTCCTGCTTTTCTTATTATTGGTTCGCTGCCAATTGGGTGTTTTTCAATAAATTTAGTAACATTATAAACACTATTATTAGCTATTAACCAACAATCTGTTTTCTTATTATGTCTAGCAATTTCTTTTCGTGTGTAGTATTTCATATTATTGTATATTAATATGAAACTATTTACGTCAATTTTTTTAAAGCATTATTGTAAATGGTTTTCAATACTTTAGGAGTTGCTCTTTCTATAGGCGCGGCCGCATTAATAGCAATTATATATTTTTTTTATACGTATCGATACATTAGATGTTATCACGATGATGAAGTAAATGAAATTAACGGCGGTGGCGACGTCTAGATTTCTTCTTTCTACGCGTCTTGCGTTTCTTCTTACCTTTACGTGATTTTCTTTTCTTTTTACGTGATTTTCTACGTGATTTTCTGCGGCGCTTTCTACGACCACCCGCTGGCTCTCGTTTATTTTTTCTATTATCAATATTTGCTAATGCTTCTTGCATGCTTGTTGCTCCGGTTGGTAAAGAATGGTCTATTTCGGGTGGACCGTCGATATTATTTCCTCCTGGACTACTTGGCATATTCATTATATATTACCTAAATATTTAATATATAATTAACGCTTTTTTTTACACTTTTCATCCATTTGAAACGTTGGAACTTTCTTATCTTTAGGAACTATTTTAATAACACATTTTGACTTTTTGCCGTATAATGGCTCTACACAACCTTTTTCTTTCTTCTTTTTTGTTTTCTTTTTCTTCTTTTTAACAATTTTAAAGGCCTTTTTAGCATCAGCTAAATCAATAGTACAACGCGACCTAAAATGTTCGTATCGTTCTCTAACTTGTTCGAAATTTAAACCGGATTTCTTATTTAACATCTTATTGATATGTTCATGAAAATTAAACATCCATAGTGAAAAATGATGTCTATCTTTTAAATCTTTCTGTTTTAATGGATGATCTTTCAAATTTTTGCGTAAATTCATACGACAATATTTACAAGGCAAAACGTGTTTTAGACTAATTATAAATTTTTTATAATTCTTTTTATCTCCCTTTGTTGGTTTTACAGGATAATTAAAACTCATAGTATGTAAATAATGCCACAAACTGGGGCCCCATACAGTTGTTAACATTCCGTCACCGCTTCTAAAGTCATCCTTATCATATACCTTTTTTGTTTTCTTTTTTCTTCTCTTTCTCTTTCTTGTATAATTTTTTTTTATAACTTTTATTTTTAATTTTCTACTGCGTTTCATGATATATAAAATCAAGAAAATAAATTAAACAAAATTTTTCTCTCCATTCACATAATCTATTAAATTATTTATATCATTTTGTTTAGCAATTTTCATGCCATATTTTATTCTCCATAAATCAATATAAAAATCCCTATTATTACTATATCTTTCTTTCTTAATATAAACTAGTTTTCCTGACTTATTACGCACATACATTTAATAAAACTTGGTAATTTATCTTTATATTCGTTAAAATAATATACTTCCTCTCTTTTAGTATATTATATAATGGACGCTGCCATGACGAGAGTGAACAGTTCAATGAATACCGTTAAAGGAATATTATTTAACAAAAAATTTCTGATTATTTTAGTTGTTACTGCTATTTTTATTGGTGTTGCCTTTTGGGTATATACTACATATGTAGCACCTTCTATTGACCCGCAATATGTTCCAAACAGAGAATTTACAGATGAAACCTCTAATTCAGCCGATCTATATATGTTTTCTGTAGATTGGTGTCCTTACTCTAAAAAAGCCAAGCCTGTTTGGAAAAAACTTACTGAAAAATATGATGGTCAAGAGGTAAATGGAATAGCACTTTCTGTTAAAGAGATTGATGGTGATAAACAAGCAATGGAACTTGAAAACTTCGAATCTAAATATTTAGATGGTAAAAAAATTGATGGATATCCATCAATTTATATGGTTAAAGACGATAAAGTCGTTGAATATGAAGCAAAACCTAAACTTGATACATTAACTGAATTTATTCAGTCTGTTCTTTAGATGGTTGATATGTTAAAAATAGTTTAGCATATTTTTTACCTAATTCAAATATTCTGTTTCTTTCATTATTATCATTAATTAATAATTTAGCATCTTCTACATTCATTGAAGTTGCAGGAATTATTAATTCTTTCACGCTACTATCATAATTATTATTTAATCTTTCATTTTGCCTTATTAATTTCATTATTACATAATATCCAAAATGAAATATTGAACTATTTTCTGGACAACTCTCTAATGCGTCGTCTTTTATTTTGAATCCCAAAATTTCTTCAACTTTATGATTTTCCAATGCCTGTTGTATTGGATATGGATTTATTATTCCTCCATCAACAAACCATTCATTATCACTACACACTGGTTGAAATATAAAAGGTAATGAACAGCTTTTATATACTGCCTCTAATACCTTCATATTAGGATGTGTTTCATAATTATAACATTCGTATGAAAATTGGTTTAAATTCGTTACATAAACGTTTAACTTTATTTTGCTATAATCATATAATTCTTGAAAAGTTATATTTCTGTTTAATCCACAATTTTTTAATAGATTTTCAAAAATACCGTGTATAAAATCTATTTTAATAATACCTTTTTTACCGATGAATTCTAACAAAGAATCTACCGAAAATGTAAAATATTTTGTAAAAGGGAAATTTATAGCGTATTCTATTAACATATCATAATCTAATTTTAAACATACAATAACCCCTATTAGCGCACCCACAGATGTTCCATATATATTTTCTATTTTATCGATATCCACATATTTTTCTTTTATTAACTCTTTTAAAGCTCCAATTATATATAACCCTTTATAAGCCCCACCAGCCATAACTAAATGTTTAATATCCATATAATTAATTATAATCGTAAAGTTTTAATTGTTTTTTTCTAATAAAATTTATTATGGACGAACCATTTAATGAAAAACTAAATTTAGACGAACTTTATGAAAGAAGTAGAGAAACTTCACAAACTAAAATTAAAACATATCAAAAAATATTAGCACGTATACATAGTCGTATTAAAGCTATTTCTCGTCAAAGAAATAATAATAAATTTTGTATGTTTGTTATACCTGAATTCATTTTAGGTATTCCTCGTTATGATATAGCAGAATGCACAAATTATGTTATAGAGAAACTTACTGAAAACGGATTTCAAGTTAAATATACTTACCCTAATCTATTATTTATTTCGTGGCAGCATTATATTCCAAAATATCAAAGAAGTGAAATCAAGAAAAAAACCGGCGTTGCTATTGATGGATTTGGGAATGTTGTTAAAAGAAAGAACAAAAATAATAGAGATGATAGTAATCCTAATAGTTTATTATTAATGGATAAAAATATTAAGACCAAAGATGCTAAGAAAAAAGATTCTAATTTTAAGTCTACATCGTCTTATAAACCAACGGGAAACCTAATTTACAATACAAATCTTCTTCAGAAGATTGATTTAAGTCTGGATAAAAAAAAATAATTTACGTTTTATAAAAAGTGATTAAATATTTTTTATAAGAGTTATCCTATATTTGCATTTTGGACATTTTATAAATGTCCATTTTTGAAAATCTCATAAACTTTTTTTCATTTTTTTAGGCCAAAAATCGAACCAGAGCTTCTTGTAGGGAATTATGCATTTTCACTTTTTGATTTTGTGACTGTAAAATTTTTTGAAAAGTATTTAAAGGCGTTTTTTTATGTTTCCATATATTATATGAAAAAAACGCAAAAAACGCAAAAAAAACGCCTTACTGGCGAAAAAAAAGTAAAATATTGTTGTAAAATTTGTGACTATTCAACGTCTAATAAAACAGATTACAATCGTCATTTAAAAACACAAAAACATAAAAATAAAATTTTTACAGGAAACCCCATTTTAGAAAAAACGCTTTTTTCACAAAAAACGCAAAAAGTTGAATATTTTTCTTGTGAATGTGGTAAAAAATTTAAGAGCAAAAGTGGTTTGTGGAAACATAATAAAAAATGTAAAAAACCTTCTCAGTCTGGCGTTTTTTCAGTTTCCAAAGTTTCCAAAAAAAGTTTCCAAAATTTCCAAAAGTTTCCTGACGATAAAGAAGAAGACATAGATAAGAAATTAAAGCAAATACAGTTAGAAAACGAAATATTAAAACAACAAAAATTGAAAAAAGAGATCGAACAAATGGATAAAAATGTCCAAAACCCAAAAAATGGGCCTCAAGGTTGCGCAAATTATGTTCAATTCGGTGATGGCGGAAATCAAACATACAATAATAATAATATTAGTATCAATATGTATTTGAATGAGAACTGCAAAAATGCTATGAGTTTAGAAGACTTTATGCAAAATATTAAAATATCGTTACAAGATTTGGATTATACAACAAAAAATGGATATATGGCGGGTATTTCAAATATTTTGATGAGCCAATTGGGAGATATTGCTCCAAATGAGCGACCTATTCACTGTAGCGACCAAAAACGATTACAATTTTACGTGAAAGAGGATGATACTTGGAAGAAAGACCAAAATAATCAAAAGATTAATAGTAGTATCAATAAAATTAAAATTAAACAATATGATAAAATTGATAAATGGATGGAAGAAAATCCTAATTGGCAGAACGATTCAGCATTAGTGGACGAGTATCAACATATGGTAGATAAAATAGCAGGTCCATCAGAACAAAAAGAAAAAATGAAATTATCAAAGAAAATACAAAAAGAATTAGCAAAAGCAACAAATATAAAAGATGAAATACAAAAGATGAAAAATAAATAAATTATATATTATTAAAAATTTAATATATAATTATCGACGTTTGCTTGTTTTTCTACGCTTTTTTCTTTTTCTTTTTCTTTTCTTACGTGTCCCTCCAGCAATAGGTGCTGCTGGTTCTGGCTGTTGAATATTAATATTAACATTTTGATTTATTTGAGCTAATTTATTTTCTAATTGGTCTGTTCTGTCAACTTGTTGTTCAGGTTTATCTGATTCAGCAGGTCCTGTTTCTTGTGGTTGTATAATTTCTGGTTTATTAAAATCACTCATATCTTCAACGGGTTCAGCTGCTTTTTCAGGTTCTGGAATAACAGGTTCCTTTTTTTCAGTAGTTTCATCATCAACATCTCCCTTTAATGAATTTGCCTTATTTTGAAATTTATTAATACGACGTTCCGCAGTTTGCATCATTTTTTGTGTAATAATAGCTTCAAAAATAGATAATCCTTTTTGGAAGTCATCTTCACATCCAATATAAAGTTTTATTACAGCTTCGCGTGTTTTATCGACAAGTTCTTTAAGTTTTTCTTTTGTAAGTTTAGGATTTAAAGTAAGTTTTTTTTCTTTTTTAACAGGGTCCATCCAGAAACTAAAAACATCTTTAATAATGCTTAATAATTCGTGTTCTAATTTTTGAGAATCGGTAATCATTTTCTTTAAGTGTTGAGCATATTCATTAAATAATTTATCACTTTGTGCTCCCTTATAAGATTTGTGCCATGGACTTTCAGAGTCTTTACATAATTCTTGGTTATGAAAATCTTTAAGGGGTATATCAGAAAATTTAAATACTTCATATTTTTTTATTGAAACAGGTTGTCCTAATATTTCTGTAATAGTTAGTGCTTTATTTTGTGCCTTAGAACCCTTGTCTTTTTTCTTCTTTATATCATCTTTTGGGTCTCCAAATCTAACCATAAAATCACCATTGGGTTTCTTTTCTACCTTTTCAACATACCCATATTTTGGCTGAAAAAAATTACCAATATCGTCATCATTTACATCAGGTAATCCACTTATTATAATAGAAACCTCATTAGGTAGGAAAGGTTCTCCAGTAAATGAAGCATAAAACTTCTCAACATCCTTTTCATAAACATCTTTCCTAGTTTCTTCAGTCATTCCTCGATAAACACCTTCATCTAGATCAAAATCGTCATAATATAATAATTCAAGTTCTGGAATACCGGGTTCATCTGTAAGCATTTTATCTTCAGTAGAACTAATAGGAACTTCAACTCCATCAATAGATGTATTTATTTTTTTGTTCATATCGCAATTTTTAACTTTAATAACAATACCATTTTCAGTATTTTGTCTAGTCATTAAAGCATCGATTCTTCTAGAACATAAATTAAATTTACTATATTTGATTTCAAAATTTTTGGGAATCTCTTTTTTTTTGCTAAGAGGAACAGTTATTTCTCTACCGGCAGAATCAATATAAGTATATCTGGGATTAATAGTCATTGAAATACAAGCAAAAAGATGGGCAATTTTAACATAAAATTTTGCTATAGCGTTACACATGTGTTGTTTTTTAAATTTATTTTGAACATCAATAGTATCAATTTGATTTTTGGCTAAATAAATAACATTAGCATCAGCAGTTCTATTAATAGCAACACCATTTTCAGTTCTTTGTTCTAGGAATTTAATTTCCATATTATTCAAATATTTTTCAATAACCTTTGCGGTTAATATAACCAATTTATCACAATATTCGGGTTTATGTAGATTAATCATATCTGTAAAAGAAGAAGTAGTGATATATTTGGCAGCAGTATAATCAATAACATTTTCTATCTTCATATTTTCAGTTTCCTTATCTGGCTTGGAAGATTCTTCCTGATTATCTTTAGGTTTTGAATTTTGTGCGCCCATTTATGATAAATATATATATTATAAAATTGAATTAAAAACAAAATATTATATATTAAATTAATAATGTTCGGTCCAAAACAGACAAAAAAGAAAAAGAAGTCAAAGAAGAGCTTAAAAAAGTATTGGAACGCTTTTGAGAGTGTAGAAAATAAGGAAAAAAAGTTAGAACTATTATATGAATCTCAGAATTTGCGACAAAGAGAAAAATGTGATTTATGTAATAGTCCAGTATCCTATACACAACAAAAGCTATTAACCTGCACAAATACAAGTTGTGCTGTAGTATACAAAGATGTATTAGATGAAACAGCAGAATGGAGATACTATGGAGCAGATGATAATAGTATGAGCGATCCTACAAGGTGTGGAATGCCTATAAATCCCCTTTTAAAAGAATCATCATATGGTTGTAAAGTAGTATGTGGTGGTCGTTCAAGTTATGAGATGAGAAAAATTCGCCGATACACAGAGTGGCAGTCAATGCCTTATAAAGAAAAATCACAATATGATGAATTTGAAACAATTAAATTAATGTCTAAGAATGCGGGAATTCCAAAGATAATAGTAGATGAGGCATTAAGACAGCATAAAAAATTATCAGAAGAGAAAACATTTAGAGGAGACAATAGAGATGGGATTATTGCTGCGGCAGTATATATAGCTGCTCGTATTCACAAATATCCGCGAACGGCGAAAGAAATAGCAAGTATATTTCACTTAGATAATACGTCAGCAACAAAGGGATGTAAAAATGCTGTAAATCTTTTGAATAAAATGGAAAAAGATGATGTATCAAGTGATAAGACACACTTTTATAAAACAACTCCAACATCGTTTATTGAAAGATATTGTAGTAAACTAGGATTAAATAAAGAATTAACAAAGGTATGTTTATTTGTAGCTCATAAAATATCGCAAAAGAATTTGATTCCTGAAAATACACCACATTCGGTAGCAGCGGGTATTGTATATTTTGTAGCACAAACTTGTAATTTGAATGTAAGTAAGAAAAATGTTAATAAATGCAGTGAAATTAGTGAAGTAACAATTAATAAGTGTTATAAAAAATTAGATAAATTTAAAGAAGAATTAATACCGAAGATAATACTTAAAAAATATACTTAATAATTAATATATATGAAAAATATATTAATTATCGCTAAGATGAATTTGTTTAAAGAACAACCTAGTAATAATAGAGTAGATTTATTGAATTTTTTATCAACAAAATCAAATATTAAAATAATGAATGATAAAGAAGGACAAACATTAAAGGGTTGGATAAGTAAAACAAAAAAAAGAATAAAATGGGAGCCTGATGTAATTATTTATTATTTTTTATCACGACAGGAAAAGTGGACAGAAATATCAATAAAAGATTTTAATAAAAATCACATAAATTTACCAAGATATATGATATTTGAAGATTCACATTATTACGAAACAGCCATACCATTATATAAAAAATATAAGTTTGAATTACTTTTGAAACCACAGAAGAAAAAGTTATTAGATGAACAATATAATAACGCAGGAGTAAACATAGATTATTGGGGTTATTTTATAGATAGTAATAAATTTAAAATGAGAGAATTAAAAAACGGGTTTAAATATGATATATTATTATATGGATTTTTGAATAAAATGGCTTATCCATTAAGAGTAAAATGCTTTGAAGTTTTACAATTTTTAAATCAAAGAACTAATTTGCGAATAAAACACATTCCACATCCTGGATATTATAATGGAGCTTTAAATAAAATGCCCAAAAATGAAGAATTATCAAAAATAATTAACGAAAGTCGGTTTACATTAGTTTCATCATCTTATTTCCAAATTTTATTAAAAAAATATATGGAAGTTCCTATGAGTGGTTCAACAATGATAGGAGATATTCCGCCAGATTATCCAGAATTAAAGGACAAGATGATAGAAATAAATCACAATGCGGATCATGATACTATTGTTCAAACTATAAAAAAATGTTTTGAAAATGAATATATAGAAGTAGAAAAGGAATCAAGAAAATATGGATTATTATTATCTAGAACAAAAAATTTTGAGTGTGGATATAACTTATTGAATAAAATTACAGAACAAAATTATTGATTTTCAAATACATTATTAATATGATAAATTATATTATCAATATTTTTATATTTTAAACCATATTTACTAATATTATGAACAACTGGAACATTCATAGCTTCACATTCTTGAACAGTATTAGCATTACCATCTTGAGATGTTAGTCTTAAAACAATAAATACAGAATTATACAATTTAGGCATATCTTCATATTTATAATTTACATCAGAACTAAAAATAAATTTAAATTGGGGCAATTTTTGTTTTAATTGTATTAATATATTTCCCCCATATGTGTCGGGTCTTGGTTTTTTATAAGTGCCATTGTAACAATAAATTTTATTTGTTTTTTTTTTATTTTTATTTGGGAAAAATAATGTTTTATTAACAAGATTCATATCAAAAAATATAGATGCAATATTTAATCTTCGTAGATTATTTTGTGCTTTTTCAGATAAAACTAAAATATTTGTTATTTTATTGATTATAATTAATTTAATATTATACTTACCTAACACATGAAAAGGATTAATATCTGTTCCTCCGAACAAAATAAATTTTGGACCTCTATATTTTAAATAAGTAGTCCATTCGTGATTATTATAAATACCAAAAAAAATACAGGGTTTTATAGAATTAATATTAATTTCAGATAATTTATATTTATTATTAAATCTAGACTTAAAATGATTTAGACTATAACTGACGCATGAATTATTGATATTGTTATCTTTTAAAAATTTGAAATCCATATAATAAATAAAATACATTATTTTTAAATAATAATTATTATTCTTCTTCAGGATTTTCTACATTTCTACCTACTAATGTACTATTAGAAATCTTAATAAACCTACTTCCACCTGGTCTGTATAAACGATGTATAATTAAAGGTAATAACCTTTTCCTAAGAATTAACATAGAATATTCTTTTCGAACAATTTCAATAACTTTTTTGGATAATTCGAATTTCATACCAAATGTAGAATAACCTCTCCAAGAACCAAAATCATTTCTACTATCTGGAATAATTTTCATTAATGCATCATTAATAATTTTATCTTTTTCTTTTTTATCAGGATCAAATCCTATTTGAACTATATTTATATGATTCAATACGTCTGTTCTTACTTGTTTTGCTGTTGGACCAACACATTCATACCAGGGACCGGACATTTTAGATATAATATAATAGTATAAATTTTATACTATTTTATTAATTCAATTTTTTAAAAATCAACTTCATCAGCGCCAAAGCAATCTTCACTTTTATCATTATTACTAAGGCTATAATCACCTACGCGTTTTTCAAAGAAATTTGTCTTTCCTTCTAATGATATCATTTCCATAAAATCAAACGGATTAGCACTATTGTAAATTTTAGCATAACCAAGTTGAACAATTAGTCTATCGGCTACAAATTCAATATATTGTTTCATTAATTTAGCATTCATTCCTATGAGTTTGCATGGTAAAGCTTCAGTAATAAATTCCTGTTCAATTCCAACTGCTTCTTTAATTAATTCAACAATTTTTGCCTTTTTAGGCTTTTTCTGTAATTTTGAGAATAGTAATACAGCAAAATCCGTATGCATTCCTTCATCTCTGGAGATAAGTTCGTTACTGAAGGTTAAACCAGGCATAAGACCTCTTTTCTTTAACCAATAAATGGAACAAAATGAACCTGAGAAAAAAATTCCTTCTACAGCAGCGAATGCAATAAGACGCGTAGCAAATGAAGAACGTTTGTCATTAATCCATTTAATAGCCCAATCAGCTTTCTTTTTAATACAAGGAAAGTTATTAATAGCTTCAAAAAGATTTGTTTTTTCTCTTTCTTCTTTTACTAATGTATCTATTAAGAGGGAGTACGTTTCACTATGAATATTTTCCATCATTATTTGGAAACCGTACGCAGCTCTAGCTTCAGCAATTTGAACTTCATTCATAAATCGTTGTCCTAGATTTTCTAAGACAATTCCATCTGACGCAGCAAAGAATGCTAAGATATGTTTAATAAAATGTTGTTCGTCGTTATTGAGTGTAGCCCAATGTTTGATATCTTTGGATAAATCAATTTCTTCGGCGCGCCAAAAGCAATCCATTTGTTTTTTGTACATCTTCCAAATGTCCTCATCAACGATGGGAAACATGACATAGCGATTTTCGTTTTCAGTAAGAAGCATTTCTGTTCTAGAATTAGACATCCTAAATAATAGAGGGTTAGATTTAAATTATTTTAAATAATATTATTTCTTTACTACACTATGGTCTTACTACAAAAAACTAATTTCAAAAACTTACCTATATATTCGTAGATATTTCAAAAAAAATAATATTATAGAATTATATATTATATATAATGAATGATTTACAAAAGCAATTGATTTTAAAGCAAATAGCGTGTGAAATTAAGAAGAATAGAAATAACTTACACGGTAATTTAAGAGATTTAAGAGTATTTCAAAAAGATAACAAATTTTTGAGACAAGTTTACGGAGATTACAAAGATTACCATAATTTTATAATAAATCAAAAGAAAGATCAAGAAATTCAAATATTAAGATTGTTACATTATTTAGAAAAAAATATGATAGATTCAAATTTAACAGAACGAATGTTAGAAGAAGCAAAGCACGAACAGAGTATATTATTAGAAAAATTATACGATGTGCGTAATGATTTAGAAGACGTTGTAAATGAAGCTGATGGCGCTGTAACTACTATGGAAGAAGACATAAATTCTGATTTAGAATAAATATATATTTATAGTATATACTATGAGTAACTTATTTGATACGTTTAAAGAAGCAATTGAAAATGCTACTATGAAATGGGTAGAATATAAACAAAAGGAAGATGCTTATAAAGGTAAAGTAAATAAAGGATTAGATGAATTAGACCTATTAATTAAAAGATTAAATGCATGTATAAAAAAATTAGTCGATTTACAAGACGATTACAGTAGTTATATACAGCGTATTACTCAAATTCGTATAAATATGCAATCTATGTTGGACCAACAAATTACTCAAATCACTAATCGCAGCGGAGAAGATTGTGATGAAAAGATTAGAGCATTATTAACAAAATTTCAAGGATTCGTCAATACAATCAAAGGATGGGAAGGAGATACTAGTCGTTTTGAAGGTTTATTGAAAACCCTAAAAGAAGAAATAGACAAACTATGTGACAAAGCAGATGAAATAATAGCAAAAAACGACCAGAACAAAACCGGACTAGATGAAGAGTTAAAGAAGGTAGAAGAAGCTATGCGTCAAGGAAGAGGTTCTAGTAAAGAGGATGCTGATGATGAAAGAAAAGAAGATGTTAGACAAGAAGCTCCACAACAACAAGCACAACCTGAAAATCTTCCAGCTGGTTGGCAAAAAGAACACGATCCTAATACAGGTAATGATTATTATTTCTGTGAAGCTACTGGTAAATCATCGTGGACTGTCCCTACTGGATCTTGTGGATCACAACAGGTAGCCCAAAAGGTAGACCAACCACAAGTGTCCCAGTCTAGACAGCAAGGTGGAGAATTTGGTGAAGAGTTTGATTGTAGCAAGATTGAAAACAATCGCACTTTAGGTAGAGAGCTACACAACCATATTATAAAAAAATGGAATAATGATCCTGTTTTTCAAATAGAACGTCAGGCAAAAAAGATAAAAATGCAGAAATATCTTGAGAAACTATCAAGACAACCTAGATGTAAAGCAATTTTTGATAAATTGGGAAATCCACCGTTTGTGATGGCTAATTTATTAGATAGTGATGATAATGGTGGTTCTTCAAGAGGTCTTGGAAGGAGTACCGAATGGTCTTCAGCTGGAGCACAAGCTTTAAGAGGAGGAAGAAGAACTCGTAAGAAACGTGGAGGATGGCAGACACCGCAAAAATTAGAAAGTATTTCACGTTATAGTCCAATTAGAAGAGTAGAACGTAAAAAGAAGAAAAAGAAGAAAAGGAATACTAAAAAGAATAAGAAAAGGCGTAGAAGAAAACAAACAAAAAGACGAGGGAAAAAAAGAAATTAGTTTAGGAAAATACTAATAAAATTATATTATTTATTAAGTAATATAATTTTTTTTTATACATATTTATTATAATGAAAGTTCCTGCTGTATTAAAGAACAAATATTTATTCTATGCCTTAGCTGTTTTAGCAGCTCTTAATGTTATTGGTTACGCATCTGTAAAAGCTTACGAATGTCTTGCTTTATTCTTACTTGCTGGATACGGTATGCACTGTTACTGTAACAACAAAAGTCTTTCAATCCTTGCTGCTCTTTTCGTTGCTAACTTCGTTTTTGGCTGTGGACGTGTTAAGGAAGGTTTCGAAGACGCCATGAAAGCACCTGGAGATCTTCTTAAGGATGCTGCTGAAGCAGCTGCTCAGGCCGGTGGTCAGTTAGCCAAGGAAGGAAACACCAGTGGGGTAGCAAAATGTAGTGATCTCGCTATTACCGCCGCAACCGCTGCTGAAGATTGTGAAAATGACAGGTACACTAAGAGCGGAGAAGATGGTGGTGAAGCTTGTAAATTTACAGCAGCTATCAAAGCCAAATGTATGAATAATGATGTAGAAGTTGAAGCGGCTGACGCAGATGCGTGTTCAGCTCTAGGAGAGGGACACAAATGGGAAGAAGCAAAGGACGCCACTTGTGCTTAATTTTATAATTAACTAATGATTATTTTATATATAATTAATATATAAAATGAAATTACAAGCACCAGCCGTTTTAAAAAACAAATATGTTTTATATGTTCTCCTTGTTTTAGCAATCATTAATGTATTGGGATACGTAGGTCTTCAGGATTATGATTCTTTAGCCTTATTCGTTGCTGTAGGTGTATTATCCACTTATTTTAGCAAAAATATGGCTGTAAATCTTCTTTTAGCTATTGTTGTAACAAGTTTAATTGCTATAAATAAAAGAGTAGTAGAAGGAATGGAAAATAAAGAAGATGAAGAAAAACCAAAAAAGAAGAAGAAGAAAAAAGAAGGAATGAAGGAAGGTAATTCATCATTTTCTTGTTCTACTGGAACCACGTGCCCAGAAGGAGCAACTTGTAATCAGCAAAGTGATTGTACTACTGCTTCTTTTCAAAACAATGTTCCTCCTTCTTCACCAGCTGCTGTAGATGGAGATGATGATGAAGACGTAGGAGATCGTATTGATTATGCTGCTACAATGGAACAAGCATACGATAACTTACAGACTATGCTAGGTGATGATGGTATTAAAAGTATTACAAGTGAAACTAAGAAACTTGTAACTCAACAAAAAGATTTAATGAAAACACTTAACTCTATGGCTCCAGTATTAAATACAGCCAAAGAGACTTTATCTGGAATGGACTTACCAAATATTGGTGAAATGGGAAATCTTCTCAAAAAACTTAATGGTGGTGCCCCTGATTTAAAAAAATTAGGTAAAAAAGCCAACTAAGAAGGACGCTTAAATAATAAATTGAATATATATATGGCTAAGATATGTCCTCCAGGATTTATTTGTATTGAAAATATGACAATCATATTTTTAATTTTAGTTTTAATTTTAGCAGTTGTAGTTTATTATTATATAATTAATAAAGAACCAACTACTAATAAGGAAGTAGTAGTGATTAAAGAAAATAACAGTAGTTCTTTTTTTCCAAAAATGAATAGTATATTTTCTATGGATACACGTAATACATTAATGAATCCATTTGCTCCTCCATTAAAGGATGGGCATTTTCATCCACGAAATATGGGAGATCCACGAGGAATTCCTATAAATATAAATACTCGTGGATTCGATTCAAATTATAATCAAACCGGAATATTAACTCGATTAAATGGCGACGAAACCATATTACCTGTAATGGGTCGTCCTTTATATAGCAATAGAAGTAAATGGCAATATTATACAATGAGTGATAAATCAAATGCTATAAAATTACCTATGAGTAAAAATGGTAGAAGTTGTACTAGTGAATATGGATGTGATGAATTAATGAATGGTGACACCGTTTATGTAGAGGGATATAAAGATGCTTTTAAGGTGACTATATACGAAAATTCTAGTCCACAATATATACCTTATTTGTAAATGAATTAAAAATTATTTTATATGTCTTATGTATAATGTTAACAGGCACAAACGGTTTATCTACATTAGTAGCCCAACCATTAATTTTAACACCTACACGATTGAAGAATACTTTAGAAGAAAATAAAAAAAGATTAAATATTTTTGTAGAATTAAACGAAGGGGAAAAATTAGGAAGAGTAGAAGAAATTATAGATGATAAAAAAGTTATAACATATTATAAAGAAGAAGCATATAGGGGTCAATGGATAGCAAGGTGGTGGTATGGAGAAGGACGTATGAAAACAATAGATTATTTGGACGAAGATTTTACAGAATTTTGTAAATTTTTGGATGAAATGATTGATAAATCTTCTGTAGATCCATTTTGTAATTATGTAAAAATAACAAAAGATACTCGTGATTTTATAAATAAAATATTACCAGGATTAAATAATTTGAAAAAAACATATAATGATTGCGTTGAAATGGTAGCAAAGGTAGATAGTATTATATTAACCTTATTAGATTTTAAGGAAAAAACAAATGAAAGTGTAAGACAAAAAAACCAAAATCCAGTTAAATTAATGGTTGGACGCGTAGGAACATCATATGAAGTTTAAATAATAATTTAAATATTTTAGTTATTATTTAATGTTTTCTTTTACTTTTCTTTCGCTTTTTTCTTTTATTTGTTTTATTTTTTCTTTTTCTCCTCTTTTTCATCGTTTTTCTTTTCTTTCTCTTTTTACGTCCTCCTCCTTGAACCTTCGTTTCACCATCATCACCCTGCACTTCTTGTCCACCTTGAGCAGTTGCTGTATCAATGAAAGGAATTGGATTAGGGTCTCCCAAATGCCTTAACCATTCTTCAATATTTTGACCAGTATTACCGTGAACATATAATCCTGGTTGATATAAACCGGGTCTAACTCTGAACTCCATAGAAATAGTTGGTTGCGAGTATCTCAAAGGATCGGACCTATTTGCTGAACCAACTACTGGATTTGTAGGAGTTCCTCCTGGTTGTCCTGGTTGCCCTGGTTGTCCTCCCAGTCCTTGATTATTTTGTCCTACTGTTATTCCTCCTAGTGATTGGTCTGGTTGTTCTCCTTCATTTTGTCCAACTGTTCTTCCTCTTAGTGATTGACCTGGTTGGTCTCCTTGATTATTTTGTCCTTGATCTCTTTGTTCTGACTGATCTGATTGTCCTCCTTGTCCTTGATCTCCCGTTGTTGGGTCCGTGTTATTTTGTCCTTGGTCTCTTTGACCTGACTGACCTGACTGACCTGACCGACCTGACTGACCTGACTGATCTGATTGTCCTCCTTGTCCTTGATCTCTTTGACCTGACTGACCTGACTGACCTGACTGACCTGACCGACCTGACTGACCTGACTGATCTGATTGTCCTCCTTGTCCTTGATCTCTTTCATCTGGGAAGTTGGGTAAATTTGCAGGGTCCGTGTTATTTGGATCTCCGCCGTCGACTTGGCTTGTTACAAGTGGTGTTGTAGGTACATCAGGAGCATTACGTATTAAGCTTATTGTTGCTGTACTGTCTACAAGAGCCATAACTTTATCTTTAAATGTATTTAAACTATCAGGCGTTTGTTGGTAATTACTATCTCGTGGAATGAAAATAAGAACGTTTAAATTAACACCATTAAGATCGAAAGTCAGCGGGCCCGTATATAATAAATCGGCATCGTCTTGTGGAGAAGACCAATTTGGATTTCGTTCAGGAGCGTCGCTAATTGAAGAAGCAATTAATCCGTAATCATCTCCTAAATTGAATAGTGCTCGTGGTGCGTTTGGATTATTTTGTATGTTATTATAATCAATAATACCTATTACATCTGTAGAATTTATTTTAGTAAGCATTTTATAGTTATTGTCTATTGTGCGGTATATAATTATTGTAGGACGAGTTCCACCAATATTCCAACCCTGTGTTGGATTATCAAGAGACGCTATTGGTATTATTGGACCAGCAGGTATTGGTTCTGGTATTACATTTTTTTGTTCACCATCACCAACACCATCACCATCTTCTTCAAAGTCTCCATCGCCATAATCTTCATCAATCTCCCCAGATTCTTCATCATCGTCATCTCCAAATAACCCAGTTATGTTTGTCTCGTCCTCCTCGATGCTTGTATTCTTTCTTTCATTATATTTGTTTAGTTGCTCAGGTGTTAAACAAACTGGTCCGCCATCATCAACACGCTTTGTTTCAGGATTTGGATGAATAGTAGTTCCATCTGGACAACCATTATTAAATAACATTTGAATATCTTCTCCTCCTACCTCTTCTCCTTCTTCTGTTCCAACCTTTCTTGCTCTCATAGCATCAATATAATCTTGTTTAGGAACACATTGTCCAGGTTCATCTTCTGTTTTGGATGGAAGACAAAATTTATTTGTTTCATTAGGATTACACTCACTTTTCTTTCCACATTCTTGTATATTATCTATAGAAGCTGATATTGTAGGTATTTTACCTTCATCTACTTCACCAGTGGTTAATCCACTTTCTCCTTGAATTGTAATACAGTTTCCATTAGCACACTGCTGTCCTGGGTCGCAATCTTCGGTAGTATCGCACTCAGCATCAAAAGTATCGCCACTATAATCTTCCTCCTCTTCTAGAAGAGGATCTCCTCTAGCTGGGGCAGGTCTTTCAAACCATTCAGGAGCATCAACACACTTCTGATCAATACATACTTGTTCACCATCACATTCTTGATGTTTTCCAGTAGGACAGTCATTATCGTCAGTAGGTTGAATAAATGGAACAACATCATCAGGTCCTGAAGATTCTGCAACGGTAGTACTATCACTAGGAAGAATAGTTATTGAGGTAGGGCGTTCGAATTCAACCAATTCATCCTGTTGAGGGACAATAGGCAGTTTATAATACCAAATATTTTTAGTATTTTGTCCTAATATTTCTTGCATTTTGTTTAATTTTATTGATGTTATAATAGCCGGATTTGATTCTCCTGTTAATTTTATACTTGAAGCATTATACTTTAACATACTATTACTTTCATTATTTTGGTCCCAATGAAATTCTACCCCTCCCTGTTGAAATTCTACTGGTTTCCAATTACCATCATTAGTAAATTTCTCTTTATTCAAATTCTCTATTTCTTTAGTTATAAAATTATATATATTTTTTCCCATATCCCCACTTTTTTCATTTTTTTTAAATATTCGCATTTTGGGGGCAGGAGGTATTTGCACACTGGAATTTGTTACTAGACGCCACCAATCAGATAAATATTTTAATTTTTCTTGCTCACTTAAACTTTTACCAATATCATATTCTTCCGATTCTTCAGATTGGAAAGTGAATAATTCTTTTTGTTGTCTAATATCATATTTAACCCATAAATGTCTAATAAAGAGTTCAAATATTAAATTTATTCTAATAATCCTAATTTGTAAATCCCAAGGTTCATATAAATTAGATCCCCCAGACTGTAAAACATCATTATTAAGAAAAGGTATTGCTGATACTTTAACTTTTATAAGATTTGGTTGACCATCATCAGTTTCTATGGCTCTATTAGCAAGAAGAAACTGATAAAGTTTCTTGATAGCTTGTTTTAATTGTTCATAATCGGATTTTTCAGTTACTTTTTCTTCGACAACCTCCTCCGCGTCTCCCTCTACTTTTTGGGCGCACGTGCCTTCTTCTTTACCTTCTGGTATATTGCAATATAACCCTTCTTCACACTTAGTTTCACCATTACATAATTGGCCTAATTTTGCTAATGCTCCAACAATGCTTCTAGTTGATAAAGCAGAAACATTTCCTGGAACACTAATAGTAGGTGCATCATCCCCCTTTCTTTCATTATCACCTATTGTTGTTGGACTTTCTTGATATTTACTAAGTTCTGTACTATCTGGTGATATTTTGGTTAAATCATTGTCTATAATATTTAAAATTTCCTCTATGAATTGGTTAATGGAATTATATCTATTTTGTTGACCTGCCGATTTAGTTTGCCTTTTTAATAAAATTTTATTAATGGTATTTATAACCGAATACAAATTAACATTGCCTGGTAATGGTGGGATAGATTTTAAATACCTATATAAGAAATATTTTCCCTCGCTGTCTCCTAGCAAAGTTGTTTTGAATTTAGAGAGCTGGGCTTTAATTTCTGATACTATGATGGTGTCTATGAGATCGTTGAATGAACCTGAATAACTATCAGACATCTTATCTAAATTTTGACCAGTCATATTCATAACAAATCGTTCGGTAAATTTTCTACCAAAATTAGAAGCTGATTCGTATGTATATGGTGTTAATTGAATATTAATATTTTCTGATTCAATTATATCTTTTATATTTGGTTTTAATGTAATTAATACTAATTTTACATTAGGACTAGTATCTTGTTGAACTCCCATAATAATACTAGGTTGCTCCAGTTTAAAACCACCTCTATATGATTTCATAGTTTTTCTTCTCAAATTCAATGGTTTTCTTTTACTCCTACTTTTGCCCTTTTTACGTCTTCTATATTTTTTTTTATTACGATGTTTCCTGCGTTTTCTACTTTGTTCCTTTGTTTTTTTTATACGATATAACCTTTTTCTAGATAATAACATTTGTATATAAATAAAAGTAGATTTTTTTATTATAAACTTAATATAATAACATGAGTTGTAAAATAACAAGTGCACCAATTAATTTAACTAAATCTACATATCCTGATTGTACACAAAAATGCAAAATAACCTATAAATATGGGTTATCTAATTGTAGCGTTGTAAATAAAAATACATATTTAGATATAAGTTGTTTTAGTGGATTGAATCAGGTAAAATATGGAGGAACTAATTTAACAGTAACAGGAGTTCGATTATATCTAAAATCACTAAATACATATGATGGAAATGAAGCGGATGCAGAATTAATAATAACACATACAGCAGGTAATAAAAAGGTATACATTTGTATACCTGTAGTAAATAATGAAAAAGCAAGTGATTCTTCTAAATGGTTTAGCAAAGTAATTCCTTATTCTCCTACTCAAAATAATACAGGTCAAGAAATAAGTGTAAATAATTTCACTTTAGATGATGTAATTCCTCAATCATCTTTTTATACTTATGACGGTGGAACATTTTCTTGGGGATGTAATTCTAGTGATGAAATGATTATATTTCATAAAGACCAGGCAATAAATATGAAAAATAGAGAATATAGAACTTTATCAAGTATATTATCACGTTCCTCTATTAATAGACAAACTCCTAAAAGTGATCAAATGAATTTTAATAAAATAGGAACAAGTAAAGGACCAGGTGATTCTGGAACAGAAGGGAAAACATTAACATGTACACCAATACAAGATGAAGAAGGAAACCCACTGGGGCAAAGTTTATTAGATACATTGATTCCAAGTAGTAAAGGTTCTGGTTCTTTAAATGGAGATATGAGTAAAATTTTTCCTTATATTTTTGTAATAATAGCAGTTATTATTGGTTTAATAATTGTATTAGGAATATACAAGTTAATTTCTTTTTTTACAAATAGAAATGCTGGAGGAGGTGGTGGTTCTGGAAATGGATAAATAACTATTTTTATTTTATAAAAGTTTCTTCTAAAAAAATTTGGAGAGAAAAATGTGTAAAAACCTTGATTACGGATATATTGTTTATTTATTTCAACAAATAATATAATAATTTTTGATTAATTATATTATTCAAGTTCAAGAAAATATTTTTCTCTCCAAAATATTTTTAATAAACCATTATCACAAAAAAATAGATTAACATTTATCTGCATTATGCGTATCTCCTAAGACAGGTTTAAATTCAGATTCTGATAAATCAACTTGATTATTCATTGGGAGCATTTTTGCGATAACTTCTTCTTCAACGGTAACAGGAAATTGATTCATAGCACTTAAAACGGCTTTCTTTTTAGCTTCACTGGGTAAGTAATCTTTTTCAGCTTGTGTTCCTGTAGTGTTAGCTGAACGTTGGATTAAAACATATGCCGCAACTAATCCAATAACTCCTAATAAAGTGTTCATGGATAATAAACAAAGGGAAAGGGCAGCTACAGAAATTTTTCCAATAGGATTATCAATCATATTAGCAAGAGCTCCGGGAACCTGAATATCAAAAACGATAAAAACACATAGTAAGATAGTTAATACTAAATGATGGTTACTTTTCATGACGGATTTAAACATATTTTCCATATATCATAATAGTATATTTTTTCTTAGCCAAAAATTGAAAAAAAACAATCTAAATAAAGGAGACTAAATTATATATTATGAGTGAAGACGATGAATCAACTACTTATTTGGGTTATAAAGGATATTCAATAAAAAAAAAATATTTTAGTGTGGAAGAACAAAGTTTATTAAGAAATGAATTAATGGTGAAGCCATTTGTTCCTAAAAGTTCACCAGTACAGCCAGAACCTTTTCCAGTTTATAGAGAATCAAGTAAAAAAATTTATGTTCCTCGATATTATGGAAATGAAATGTATGGTCCTCCTGACGCAATAGAAATAGATGAAGGTGTTAATATTGCTTTAAATTTTAAAGGGTCATTAAGGGAAAAACAAAAACCGATAGTAGAAAAATATTTAAAATATGTAAAAGAGAAAGGAGGTGGTTGTTTAGCACTACATACGGGTTTTGGTAAAACGTGTTTAGCTTTATATATTATTGCTGCATTGAAAAAGAAAACAATTATTATTGTTCATAAGGAATTCTTAATGAGACAGTGGATTGAGCGTATAGAGCAGTTTTTACCAGATGCAAAAGTAGGAAAAATTCAGGCAAAAACTATAGATATAGAGGATAAAGATATTGTAATTTGTATGTTACAAAGTTTAAGTATGAAGGAATATAATAAAGAGATTTTTAAAGGATATGGATTAACAATAGTAGATGAGTGTCATCATATAAGTGCGGAAGTATTTAGTAGAGCATTCTTTAAAATTGTAACGAAATATACACTTGGTTTATCAGCAACTATCAAACGAAAAGATGGACTAACAAAAATTATTAAGTGGTTTTTAGGAGATATAGTATGCAAAGTAGAAAGAAAAGGAGAAGATAAAGTATTAGTAAAAGCAATAACATATAAAATAAATGACGAAGATTTTAATAAAATAGAATTAAATTTTCGCGGGCAAGTAAATTATATGGGGATGATGAAGAAAATTTGTGAATTCAATAGACGAACAGAATTTATAATAAAAGTAATCAAAGATTTATTAACCGAAAACAAAGATCAACAAATAATGATTTTAGGTCATCAAAAAAAACTACTAGCTTATATTTATGAAGCAATAAAGAATAGAGTAATTGCTACAGTGGGATATTATATTGGAGGAATGAAAGAACAAGATTTAAAAATAAGTGAAGGTAAGAAGATTATTGTAGCGACATATGCAATGGCGGAAGAGGGTTTAGATATTAAAACATTAACTACTCTTGTAATGGCTACTCCAAAAGTAGACGTAACACAATCTGTTGGGCGCATATTACGTCAAAAACATAAAGAAGCATTAGTTATTGATATTGTAGATACACATTCTTTATTTCAAAGACATTATAAGAAACGGCGTGCGTTTTATAAAAGACAAAAATTTAAATTAATGGAAAGTGATAGTTACAAATATGAAAATAATCTATGGGATACAATTTATGATTTTGAAAAAAAAATAGATAAAAAAACAAAAATAAATAAAAAGAAAGAGAAAGTTAATATGTTTCAAGGAGTATGTTTAAGTAAAAGATAATCACAAATATATATATAAATGACTAATAAACCAATCATATTTCAGGGAATGTGTTATTCTGGTAAATCAACCTTGGGAAAAATAACGGCAGATATTTTAGGAGTTCCATTTTTAGATTCAAGAGACTTATTTTTTAAAGTTTATGGAATGTCTGAGATAGACTATTTGAAACAACATGGGCGAGAGGAATTTAAAGAAGCAGAACGAAAATCATTACATCATGATTTTATAGGAGTTTTTTCTTGTGGTGGTTCGGCAATTTACTACCCTAATGAAATGAAAATGTTAAATGAAAAATACACAATAGTTTGGCTAGATGTAGATTTTGATTTAATTGTAAAAAGAAAGGAAGCCGAAGGATGGGAAAGACCAATTGTATTTCCAGATGGTATTAATACATTTAAAGAATTATACGAACAACGTAGAAATCTTTATAAACAATTGGATAGTGTAGTGGTTAAAGTAACAGAAGATGAAGATATAAAAGTAACTTCACAAAGAATTATTAGGGCATTAATAAGTAATTAAATATATTTTTTAATTTAAAATTTATATTTAACAGTTCATTTGACGATTAATTCCAACAGGTCCAGTAGCCCAAGGCATAGGTCCGGCGGTGTAAGGTCCAGAATACCCCGGTGTATTAGGAATATTACTTCCATATTGTTGGTAACGACCTCCTTTCATTCTTTTGCGTTTCTTGCGTGATTTTCTTCGTGATTTTCTACGACCACCTTTACGAGAAATACATTTTCTTGTATTCATAGGTGAACTTTTCTTCTTTCCTTTTGCTAATTTACAAGAACTCTTTTTGCTCCTACATAACTTTCCTTCAGATTTTTTGAATACAACACCATCATAAAAATTATGTTGGTCACATTCGCCGGTTCCTCTTTGTGGTCCCATTGGGATTACAGGAGCGGCTTTTACAACAGGCATTGGTGCGGGTTTAGGTGCTTCTACTACAGGTAATTGTTTTGGAGCAATTAAGGGTGCAGGACAAGATTGACCATATTCACTACAAGATTTTTTACAGTGTTTACCAGCGTCACCAGCACAGAATTTTTCTAATGCTTGTCTTTGTCCTGGTTTTGGATTACTTTTGCTATATGCTATTCTTCTTTGTAAATTAGCACAGCTACCTCTACCTTCACTTCCGTATGTAGCGGTCATATCATCTACACATCCTGAAACAGGTTTAGACATAGTTCCCTGGCGACATTTAAGATTAGCTTTAACAATACCTAACCCTGCATTTTTTTTCATACAAGCCATCATTTCATCATTAGTTTTTCCACCTCTTCGTCTTTTTGTCTTTCTTTTTCTTCGTTTTGTCTTTCTACGACGACCTTTCTTCGATTTTCTACGTGATTTTCTACGTGATTTTCTTGATTTATTTTTTCTACGTCTCTTACCACCACACATATTAGTCTTAGGTTGACGGGTAATTGGAGCATAGCCTCCTCTTACTTCACCAGCATATGCGGCACCTGCTTTAGTATAACCATAGGTTTGCCCTACACTATCGGCATCATAATCGTGTCCAGCAGAACCCCCTTTTTGTGAATTACAATGAGAATAATGACCAATGGCTGAAGGTCTGGCTTTTCCTAAACCTGCAGCAACATCAGCATTTACTGACTCACTTGTAACACCATAAGGACCACCTCCAGACATTAATGAAGACTTAGAGCAAGTAACACCAGCCCTAGAAGAAGTTTTATCTGCTATAAATTGATCGTTATATTTGTTTACTAACATATATAATTAGTTGTTATTTTTTTTTATAAAATAATATTTCTCTTTTTTGACTAACATTTTGTTGAACAACTTCAATAGGTTGCCACGATTTGTATTTTTGTAAATATAAACATTTCATTACATATTTTTTATCTAAATCTACAAATTTATCTAAACTAACATTTTCAAATTCTTCTTCGTCATCGCTTTCTTCTAACGCATCTAAATTAATGTTTTCTTTAATATTTCTAAATAAAGAATTCATCATTACACTTGATTTATAATCAGGAATAAACGCAATAGAAAATTTTTCATATTTTTTTTCGTTTAATACATACAGATCATAAATATCATTTATAATGGTAGGTTTTACTAAGAAATATTTATAAACTTGTTTATTTATTTTAATTAATTCATTTAAATAAGGTTTATTTTTATAAAGAAGTCTATATTGAATACAGAAAACGTCGTAATATAAATTATTTATTTTATTCATAAGATTATAATAATTTGTATCAATAAGCGGTAGTCCAAATAATATTGAATTACTATTATAATAAGTTTGTTTAATATTTGACTTCATTATATTATGAATTTCCTTAATTCTAATAGAATTATTACAAAAAGTTAAATTATTACCACGTAAATAATATATATTTTCTATATTAAAACAGCGTTTTTTATTAACATAAAATAGTGTCCCATATAGAATGGTGCCTGTATTACTACATAAAATTCTATCAAATGGAACTTGATAATGAAATATATTTTCAATACATTTATTACGTCTATTAATTTCAAGAAAAAAACACATTGGAGTATTTTTAAAAAGTTTAAACCACGCAAAATATTTTTTACCTTTAGGTATAGTTAAATATATATCACTTTGAACTTTTTTATGTAATTTTTTTTCATAAGAAAGTTCGAAATTAGGAAAATCTTCTAAAATTTGATCTAATTGATGGTCTGTAAATCTCATTTAATAAAGATAGTCATATATCTCTAAATAGTTTAATAATTACTATAAGAGCCAACGGAATTAGATGCTTGAAAGCCACTGCTATTTACATAGGAAGGCTCATTTTTTTTATTTTTTTTACTTAAACCTTGAATAAAATTTTTTAATTCATTTTTCATAGATTTATTTTCTTTTTTTGGTTTATTTATAGAACTATATATTTTCTTATATTGTTCAATTGGTTTTTTTACTAAATCTTTGGTCTTGGGAACAGTAAGATTATTCTTGAAAAATATATAAATATAATGAACAGTGACTATTAAAACTACTGATATAATTATTTGTTGAACAATCCATAGTAACATATATATATGTTATACATTAAGTGTCTTTAAAATTAAACTTACATCATTATTTAAAAAAACATTATTTTGCGTAACTTTTTCTTTTGTTTGAAAGTAAAAGTCATAACATCTATTTTTAATAAATTCTAATATGAATTTATTATTAGATTCGGGAATATCAAATATTAAATATTCAATAGTAATATTTGTGGACTCAAATGGTATATATTCAACATCATTGATTTTTTTATCATACTGACTACTAACTAAAAGAGTATATTTATCGATAAAATTTTCAAATATAATTTCATTTTTAATAACGGTAATAAACTTTGTTATACAATTTTCTTTAATTTCATAAAAACCATCAGAACTACATATTATTTTTTTTATTTGTTGTTCAAAAGTAAACTTATCTTTTAATTCATCTATAATATTATCACGTATGGTTCTAATACTTATTTCAGGGATGTAACACTTACTCATTTAAATAATATATTTAAGAAACTATTTAAACCGATTTATTTATTGATTAACATAAATGGTAAAAGTGGTAGTCATTGATAAGAATAGTAATAAAAAATCAACGGTATTAAATTATGAACAGGCTGAGTTTTATAAAAAATGTAATTACAGAAATAATAATAATTTTGATGTAAGACATACTTGGGAATTCAAGGATAATGGAGAAACGTATTATATTTCAGTATTTGCGAAAGATAAGGGACGTGCTAATAGTGAAAATAAATATGACCTTCCTCCCCCAATAGATAGTATTTTGTATTATGGAACATTGTTATTGGTAAAAACATTCAATAAAAATAACTTTGAAAATGATAATTTAGATAATCTATCATTAGAAGAATGGGAAAAATGTTATGAAAAATTATTTGGAGGTTTTGAAAGTTTAGGAGAGGACGATAGTGAAGAACTAGATGAATTAGATGATATTTCCGATAGTGAAAAAACAAAAGAAGGTTATCACAAGGATGGATTTGTTGTTGATGATGATGATGAAGACGATGAAGATTATATTCCCGATGATGAGGAGGAGGATGAAAGTGATATAGAAGATACAGAAGAAACTGATGAGGAAGTAATGGGAAAAGATAGTGATATAGATAATTATGAAGATGAAGAGGAAGATGACGAAGATGAATATGAAGACGAAGAAGAAGAAATTTTAGATTCAGAGTTATCTGAAGAGAGTTATATTAGTAGTGAGGAAGATTGATAAAATTGAAAACAACTTAAATAATTAATTAGTTTAATACATAAACATGAGAGTAGAAGACCCGCCTGTATTTCGCAAGAATTTAATTAATAACTTAAATAAAATAATAAAAAATGAAAAAATTTCAATGAATGTAGAAAAGGGTATATTTAATTATACTATAAAAACTTGTAAAGAAAGAAATATTGTTAGAAAATGGGAAAATAAATATTTTGTTCAAATTTATATGGATAGATTTAAAAGTATTTATATAAATATAAATCCTAAATCAACCGCCGGAAAGAGAACGTTATTAAATAAAATTAAAAAGAAAAAAATAAAGTCAAAGGAACTAGCATTTATGAATCATCAAGAATTAAATCCAAAAATGTGGAAAGAATTAATAGAAGCAAAAATTAAAAGAGATAAAAATTTAACAGAAATAGATATGTCTGCTGCGACAGATGAATTTCATTGTAGAAAGTGTAAGAAAAATTTATGCACATACTATCAGCTTCAAACACGTTCCGCAGATGAACCAATGACTACTTTTGTAACTTGTTTAAGTTGTGGGAACAATTGGAAATTTTAAAAGATAAATATTATTTTATAAAATATTTATTTTTTATATACATGTCTAATTTGATTAGGTCTCTTAATATAGTAAGCCAAGGTTTATCAAATAAAATAACTTGGACAAAGAAAGAAAATGTATCAGCATCATTTACTTGTAAAATATGGAAACATTTGCCTGGACCAAATAATTTATTTGATATTTCTTCTGGATTAGTTACAGTATATTCTCCAGCACAGCCTCCAAATAATCCATCATATATACCAATTGATGCTGGTACATATACAGATTATGATATAAGTCAAAATTTCAATTATAGATATGAGTTAGAATTTACTCAACTCTCTCCAACAGAAACATACAAAACATCTGGATATTGTATTACATTTTCTGGTTTAATTGATGGTGGTTCTGTAAACTATCTTTATCCAACAAATAAATTTAAGTTAAATTGGAACGATACTTATATAGTAAATAATAAAGATGCTAGTTCAAATTATACATATGATATTTTTGTTTTAGCTGAACCAAAACCATCAAGTTGGCCTAATGATATAATACAATTTAGTAAAAGTATTAATATTACAGACCCAAGTTATAATATTATAAGAAATATTACTACAGATACTACAGGACAAACAAGAGATTTTGTAATAAACACCAAATATACATTTTATGTTTCTCCTTCTTATTCTTCTTCGCCAGATGGAAATATCTTCTTTAATAGAAGTTATAGTATTGATAGAAAACCAAATATTCTAGGTAGTTTTAGTTTATTTCCACCAGGTATTACTAATCTTTCTATTATAAGTCCATATAATAATAATAAAATTTCATTTTCATGGAAAAATATTACCAATCCAATACCAAGTAATTATAATATTACTTTGAAAAAAAATAATATCGTAGTATATGGATTTCCTATAACAACAACTGAAAATAATTTTATTTTAGATAATACCAATTTTATTTATAGTCCAGATTCTTATACAATACAAGTTTCTGTTAATTATTATGGATTAGAGACAGAGAAAACTTCTTTAAATTTTACAATTCCTGTAACACCTATTTCATTAACTATTCAACCATTAAACAATTTAGGACAAATAACAAATGATTATAAAAATATTAGTTCTATACAACTTAATTGGACTAGCTTTTCTTATACTAATATATATTACAAAATAACAGTTAAAATAGTAAATAAAGATGGAGTATCAGAGCCTGATTTATGTTTTTATACTACAAATACAAATTATACATTTCCTATAAATTCTAATACACAGATGGAATTTAAATTTTCTGTCTCATACGATTTTGGTGATATAAATAATTACAATAACGACACTTGGATTTATTGAAATATTCCATATTAAAGTCTATTTATATACTATATGACTCAAGGCAATAGTAATGAAATAACAATAGCAATAGGATATGATAATATTTCAAATATAAAAGGAAGAATCCAAAAAAATATTAACAATAGTTATTTTTTAAGTCTTAATTGGAATTCAGTAACAAATCCATCTAATGAAACAACCGTAGTTTATATTATTAACTATTTAGATAAAGTATTTCAAACAAATACAAATAGTTTCCAATTACCTGTACATTATGGTAGACAAACAATTAACGAAATTACTGGAAGAAAAACTATAATAGAACAGTGTATAACTATTGAAACCAGGTTTGTTTATGATGGAGGATATTATTCTAGCAATATATCAACATTTTGTTTTTGTCCTCCAATAGATCCATATTGTAAAAAAATAATAAAAACAACAAAAACTCAAAAATCACATAAGAGAAAAAGTAGTATAAATTCACAGAAAATGAGATATGCTAATTCATTGAGAACTTCAAATGGATCATTGGGATTAAATTTTAATTTAAATAAATGTGCTTCACCAAATTATTGGAATTCACTACAATTTAAAGTTGGACCGAATAATTGTTATAGCAGAAAAACAGTTGTTATTTTACCAAATTAGTTAATAATATATTTTTACAAAATAATATATATTATATTTAAATGCAGCCATTAAATAACGTTCCTAGATTTACACTGAATAATACATATAAAGCAACCCATCCGACTGGCCCCAATAGTTTTTGCAAATGGAGAAAATTATGCCCATCTGTAGGTGATATTAATAATGATATTGAAAATACACAATTACCTTGGATGTCTCTTTATAAAACTCACAAAGATTTATTAAAGATTGATTTAGTAACAACTATTGGATATGTTCAAGATAATGCAACACAAAAAAAACAGGCACATTTTATAAAAGGATTTCCTTTAATGTTACAAGGCCCTAATACTCAATTTAATAATTCAACTAATATAACAAGTGAACACTGGGAGAATGACTGGACTTTTTATAAACAACATGTAGAAGATTTTTCAGGAAATTTAATTGGAGGTTACGGTAATTCAAATTGGTTTGATCAAGATAATTCACACGTAATAACGGATTTTGATAATGATGACAGAAGAAATTTATTAATTTTGGATCTTTCTACTGATTTTTATTTACACAACGATATAGTATCCGGACAAAACTTTCATATCAATAGCGATACAAACCTACCAAAAATGCATAAAAGAACAAGACCATCCTTTTTAGTAATAAGAATAGACGATGCTATTGAAGAAAGCACTTTTAGAGGAAATACTGAACATGGATTAGTTGTTGATGCATCTTCAAATTTTTGGCATCCAACTCTCCGACCAAACAAGAATAAGTTATATGTATTTAATTATGTTTATAGTGGATATGTAATTAGTCCATATGATTTTATGGCTAACTTTACTACTGATTATTTAAGAAGTAACACAATTTCAAACGGAGTCACAAACCATTATTTAATTAATAGAGATATACATTATGGAAGTCTACCAATTTCACCAGATTTAATTAGTAAAAGACCTATACAACCGACTATTCAATTAATTAAAAACAATGGAAGTTTTGACCCAATAACAAATAATGTCTCTAACTTAAAATCTGCAAAAGCTCATAATAAAATAATTTCACCATTTCGTTATAATTTTCATTTATATCCAACTATTCTAGAAATTTCAGGGCTTAAATACGACAATACACAACAGTTAACCGATGCCATAGATACATCAGATCCAATGATTTCAACGCCGCTAGACATCACTGATATTCCCTCTAGAATGAATACTATAAAGTTTAAAATTAATGAGAATTTATATCCTAGGGCTCCAAATCCATCCACAGAGAATTGGAATTGGTATATTGAAAACTTACTATGGTGTAGTTTATCTTCGGCTAGACATACTTTATATATGGCGGGGGAGGATAATGGTGTTGTATTGAATGTTGGTAATTATTTAAATGTTAATGAATTAACATATACTCAAGATTTTGATGGTCAAAACAATAATGATATGCTAACTCCAACTGAACAAAATCCTGATTATATGCCGACACCTCTAAAGGCAAGTGGATCAATTATAAGAGGACGAGATATGGAAGACACTGATACTGATGGAAATCCTATAATTACCGGCTTAAATGAGATTCACATTGCTCGTAAGACGTTAACACCATATTATATAGTAGATAAAACAGATACTGATTATAATTATAAAAATTATGCTTTTAATTGGAGCGATACTACAAAAAATTGGTCTCAACTAGGAATAAATGGAATAGATGAATCGGTAGATAAAATAGATGTTTCAAATTATGTAGCAGTAGAATTTAGAAATTTAATAAGATTTAAGACTTTTGTAGAAATAAAATATCATTTTAAAAATGAGTGGCTGGGAAACATTGGCGTATGGAATAATCCACGTACTACTTTTATAACCAATAGTCAAGAACCAAGCTCCGATAATTGGAAAAATACTGGTTCGTTATCAAATAATGATGCGTTTCCACTTCACCCAGTATATCAAACCGCATACGAACAATATAACTTTATTCCACAAAGTCCTGCTCCTGGAATATTCTCCAACACTATGGACCTAGTTGACCCGACAAACGGCGGGGTCACTCAACCAGAGCAGCCCTACTTTGGATGGACCACCTGGCAGGGAGACGCAATTCAGAACAGAAAATTAAGTACTTTGAACAAATATGGAGAATATTTCTCTTTCAATTGGAACTATAATCCATTCCTCTTCAATAACACCACTAACGGCGGCACACAAGATTTTGAAGGGGCTAATAGTAGAAAATATGGATATTTAATAGATGTTGCTAGTGGAAGACACGAAATGAAAATTGAAGACATAACGATTAGCGCGAATAATTACCTCTTTAACCAAGGCTTCTATAAATCTCCGCAAAACTACCCCAACGAGAATTACCAGGATAATTTTTTACTTGATATATCAAAGAACGTTGTTCAACGAAAAAAATTAATAATAAAGTCTAACGTTCATCAATTTAGAGTAAATACAATTAAAACTAACACTAACACTAACGGGGATTATATAAATGCTAATGGAAATAGTGTAATAAATTTTTCTTTAGATGCTACTGGAAAAAGGTTAGCATTACATAGAGTTCCAGACAAAAGCATTAGCAATGAAGCAATTCCAATTTTTGGATATTTAAATTTTACTGGTATAAGAAATAGTGAGTTCTTAGGAAATACAGCAGGATCTTATGATGCTATCAAAACAATTTTTACTAAATATAATAACAATGATAAAAATGTAAAAACCAGAACTCCTTATTTTGAAATAAAACCAGGACAAAGTGGTTTTCAAAGCAACTTTAAAAATAGTTTAAATATGTATTATAACCCACATTTATTTTATTCTAGAAGTAATTTTGGATATTCAAATGTATATATAACCACGTCAAACCAGGCAGGCACCTATAATGGTAATGAAGTATTATTTTATAACGAGTCGGGTTCGAATAATATAGATTGGAGATTACAAGACTATAATAGTGGATTGGATATAACAAATCTTTCTTTTGAAACAATAGGTGCAGATAAAGGAATCAAGTTTTATTTATATCCAACCGACGCTACCTTATTTATTCCTACATTGGTCGGAAAGATATCTAGAAATGATAGAGCTTATGTAGATGATATAGAAATACCTTGTATTGAATTAAATAACAATATTTCTTTAAATATACCTGGATACACAAATCCGATAAATTTTAATTGTTTTCATTTTGATAATATAAATTTTTGTTCTTCACAATGTAATAATTTTATACCTGATTTCTGGAAATGGTCAGAAAAGTTAACAAATTCACCTATACCGGATAATTATTATTCTGGACCACCGGCTGTATTATTGGATAGAAATGTAAATAATAGATATAATGTTTATAATAATGAGATAATTCCATTGGATTCAGGAGATATACAAGTAGATAATAGTATATATTTATCAGGTGTTCATAATCCACAATATGCTTTTGAAAATCAAACATTAATTAATTTCATTATTGAAGTGTCTAAAATAAGTACAAATTTTAGCCACATATTAGTAAATACTTGGAATGGTGCAAAGAATGAAAAATATAAATTTCAAAGTGTTGGTTTAAAAAGCGAACCAAGTGCAAATGGAGAATATGCAATTGTAAATAATCCAATAATGACGATTAAAATATTAGGAGGTAATGAAGTTACTCCACCTATTTCAGATAAACCTTTACTATTAGAAGTATTTACAAATGCAAAATTTAATTATGCTACAGATGATAACGCGACCGATGAAGATGGAAACTCAAAAGCACCAAGCGCAATAGCAGAAGTAGGAGAAACTATTCCTGTAGATTTTACTTATGTCCCATTTACAACGCACATGGCCGGAAAAGGATGGTTTGCCGTAACAGGATACGACATAAGTAGAAATGGAATTTTTAAAGACAAGAATCATGATGCTCGGGTCCGGTATGAAACACTGGATTTTTCTGCAAATGAAATAGAAAAACCTCCTACATCGATGATACTTACAGATAGTAGTCAAAATAGTATATCTGGAAGATTTTCAAAATTAGAACAAGAATTTCCATTTGAATTATTATTTTGTTATCCTTTTTCTCCTGATATGTTGTTCAAGACTGTTGGTTTAGCAAAACCAAATGGATTCTACACAATATATTCAAATTCAGATGGTACATCTGAAACGAAAAGTTTTGAAGATTATAAAGGGTTTAAAAGATTTTCAAGTTTATATGCTATATCATTAATAGGTAGTGGCCGATCAGACAACAATTTAAATTTTATAGGCAGACAAATTTTTCCAGATACTGTAGTTATTAATTGTGTAGAATTACCACCTCCAATTCAGGTAAATAATTCTAATGATATGTTAGCAGGTGATAGTAAAAGTGTTAAAATAGTTTGGAAAGGATATAATTTTTCCAAACCACAAGGAGATTTTAGAGATAAATATGGAAATTCTGGAAATATACAATGGACAATAACAAGGTTACAAACGCAATTAGGTATAACAACAACCCTTTTAAATGCTGTTATTGAACCAGATAATAAAGAAAATGGAAATGGTGATAATTATAATTTGTCTACATATAGTTTTACTGATAATAATGTTAGAATTTATGATAAATATATTTATACAATATCTGGAACATTCGTTTATACGTTTAAACGAGTAAGTATAGATATAAATAGTACACGTTTAGAATTACCATTTGGTAGTTTCAATACACCTGAAATTATTATTTGTAAAAATAACCAATTTGAATACGGAAGATATAATACAACAACTACAAATTTAAAATTATTTAGACCATTATTAATGAACAGAGAAGGTGGTCAACAAGATAAATATGGAAACCAATCCGCAGGCGGTCAATGTATTGGTAATATTTTTAGTGGAACAAATCGTATTAGTTCATCACAAAATATTTATGCTAATACATCTAATCAACTAACAAAAAAACAAACTTATGTATTATTAGCTAAACAAGCAAATAGACCTTTTCGTTAAAAAAATTTTATATTTAAAATATTTTTAACTTAATCTAACATATTTAAATCACTTACTTTCCAATATTCACTTGATCCATTTGGTAAAGGCCGTTTAATAATAAATGGAATTTTTTTTTGATTTAATTCCATTAAAGCAATAGTATGCCCTTCGATTATATTAGGCGTAACTTTAACAAATATGGGCGATCCGTTATTTATTTGTTTGGCTCTTTGTCCTAAAATTTTAGCTCTTTCAAATTTTGTTAAATATGGAAATGTTTTATGAAGAGGGTCAACAATGATTCCATTTTTATTTCTAGTAATTTTTGATAGTGAAAGAAGCTCATTAAAATTAATTTGTTTTAATTCAGGATGATAACTTAATAAATAATCTTTTTGCATATTATTTTCTAATTTTTTTAATTCATCATCTCCTTCTTCATCATCATCGTCGTCATCATCATCTTCATCTGTTATTACATTTAATTGCTCATTAGCTTCTTCTTCTATACCCTTGTCTACCAATTGTTGTTGTTCTGATGATAATTCAAATTTAGATTCATGTGCAAAATCGGGCGAAGGTGGATTTACTGGTGTCAGATCATCTTCTTCGATTTCATAAGGTGGAGAAATTTCTTGACCCTCTTCTACATTATGCTGTTCAATTAAATATTTTCCGTCTTCTGTAATTGCTTTTACAACATAAATAGGTTGAACTTCTTTATTAGCAGCATCAACTACTTTAAAATTCTGAGCATCAATAACAAGTTCGCCTACTTTAAATTTTGGCTCTTTCTTTTCATCAATAACTTCTGTATTTATTTTTATAACTGGACTATCAGAATCATCTTGATTCTGTAACTGTTGTTCAACATCAACTTCTTCTAAAGCACTCATCTTATAATAATACATTAAAAAATATTTAATATATTTTCAATTTTATTATTTAGTTTTAGTATTCCATACTGTATCACATACACCACATAAATATACAAATTTCATATTAGCATCATCATATCTAATATAAATAATTTCTTTTTCTTGTTCAGGTAATTCTGTTCCATCTTTTTGTTCTATCATATGTCTTGATTTACAATTTTCATTTGGACAATCGATGGTAGTAATACGGGGAAGTGTTGGGTCTAGTTTTGTATATTTATTTATTACATCTTTATAATTCATTTGTGTATTGATTTCAGTTTTACTTACAAATAAGTTATTTAAATTATTAACTAAAGTTTTATCTTTATGACCGCAATTTCTACAGTAATAAATTAATTTATTCTGGTCCTGGTCAAATAGGGTCAAATAGTACATGTTACCACATTTTGGACAGAAATGCATAGTTATATATTTCTAATATATTAGAATTTGTTTAATTCAATTTTGAAACAATAGTTTTGAAATTAGTAAGCAGTTTATCATATTGTGTTTTACAATTTAACCCATATATAGATGTTGAAAATGTTCCATTTTTTTCTTTATCTTCATTTAATTCTTGTATATATTTAATAATATCATCTTTATGTTCATTAATATATTTTTTATAAAATGGGAAAAACCAAGACAAATGAACTGGGCCTCCATTTTCCATCATTCCTGTCCAAAAAGTTTTAATAATAGAATGTTCTACATTCCTGTAAGTGATAATTTTGTTATAAGGTTTAAATGAATGATGTGTTTCTTTAATACCAGGTTCATTTAATAATGGTTTATTATGAAATAATGTAACCAAAATCAAAAGAATAGACCGTATAGTTTGACATGAAGTCCACCCTTCTCCTCTCCAAGTATTTAGAACAGATAAACACACTTTACCATTTCTATATAAATTAGGATGAAATCGTGTTGATCCATCGTTAGTTAAATAGGTAAGTTTGGGAGGACTTACTGGATAATTGGATGGGAATTTAATTTCAAACATGTAAGCACCATATCTATAAATAGTATCAGTGGGTCCGAAAATAACAGCATAACCCTTTAACATATTAGAATCATCATGAGTATAATAAATACCGTGTTCTGTTAATGGATTTTTAATTATATCTATAATATCTTTTTGAAGGCGTTTTCTCGAGTCTTTAGACATTACCTTGATTTTCTTTTTACTATCAGACATATAATATAAAATATTTAGTAATGTTTAAATTATTCTATTATATTAATTAATTTACTAGCTAATATGCTTTACTAATAAGTATTTATAATTATATACATATAAAAATTGATTTAGAAAATATAATCTAGAATATATCCATAAAATGACAGATGTTCAAAATTACACAGGATTGAACGATTTCTTGATAAAACATAAAAAAAAAGATGGCCAGGAATACACTCATACGAGAATAGGTAATACAGAGTTAGGTATTTATTCTGGTTCGTATTGTATTCCTGATGAAGAACTGTCTACATTTTGGAAGTTATATTATAAAGATGTATTTATTAATAAAAAGAGAGAATATTTAACAGAAAGACAAGATAGAATAAATGGAGGTCCATTACTTGTCGATATTGATATGAGATTTGGTGAAGAAGTAACTAGTAGAAAATTTAATGTGGACCATTTATCTGATATTTTAGAATTATATGGTGATGCTATTCAAAATGTAATTAAAAGTGATGAAGAGTATAGTTTTAAGGCTTATATATTTCAGAAACCAAACGTTGTAGCCAAAAAGGGTAAAGAAACAAAGGATGGTTTGCATATTGTATTTGGTATTAATATGCACCATTCAATTCAATTATTAATTCGCGATGTTGTAATGAATTTAGAAGAAACAGAACGACAAATATTTACTGACTTAGAATGTGTTAATAGTGTAAATGATATATTTGATGAATGTATATCTATCGGAAGGAACAATTGGCAAGTATGGGGTTCGGGAAAACCAGGGTGTGATATATACAAACTAGTAAGTATTTGGAATTATACTATTAATGAAGATGAAGTTGTTATGGAACAAGAAGTAAACGCTATTAATAAAGAAGTTAATATCAAAGATTTACTACCTATAGTAAGTTCTAAAAATAAGACATTTATTATTAAAAATAAGGTAAATGAAGAGTTTGAAGAAAAATTAAAAGAAAAATTAAAGGCTACACAAGTTAAAAAATCTAAAAAAAAGAAGAGAACAGCTAAGAATAGCAGTCAAACAACTATTCTAAAAAATGCGATGTTAAATTCGAATTTAATTATCCCAACAAATCAAGAAGAATTGGATACTATGGTTAAAAACCTACATAATTCATTAGATATTAAAGACGTTAAAATAGAAGAACTCCATAATCTTACAATGATATTAGATGATAGATGGTATGATCCTTATAAACAATGGTTAGAAATTGGATGGGCATTACATAATACAGACGCTCAGTTATTATTCTGGACATGGGTAAGCTTTTCAGCAAAAAGTGATAAATTTGATTTTAATGATATTCCAAAATTATGGCAAATGTGGAACTGTGATTTCAAAGATGACGGTATTACATTTCGAACAATTCATTATCATGTTAAAAATAACTTTCCAGAAAAATATGTGAAAATTCAAGAAAGTTGTTCGGACAAGTTAATAACTGAATGTGGTAGAAGTAAAGGGTCCGACACAGATTTGGCTATTATTACTCATCATTTATTTAAAGAGTTATTTGCGTGTGTAGGAATTAAGAGTCAAAAATGGTATAGATTTCAAAATCATAGATGGGTAGAAGATGATAATGGAACATCATTGAGACGAAAGTTGAGTGATAAAATCAATCAATTGTTTACTGTTCGTTCTCTGGAAGAAAAGGTAAAAGCTGCTCAAGATGAAATAAATGAAGCAGAAAAAGCAAAACATATTGATAATAGTGCGGAGTTCGTGCGTATTGCTATTAAATTAAAAATGGCGAATCAAAAAACATCCATTATGAAAGAATGTGCGGAACGTTTTTGGGATGAAGAATTAGAACCAAGACTAGACAGTAATCCATATCTTCTTGGATTTCAAAACGGTGTTTATGATTTTAAACAAAAAATATTTAGAGATGGCGTAGCGGAAGATTATATATCTCTTAGCACCGGAACAAAATATAAACCTTATGATTCAAGTGATGAAGAACAAGTAAAAATTAAAGCTGAAATCGATGACTTCTTTTTCAAGATATTTCCGAATGAAGATTTAAGAAGATATATGTGGGATCACGCAGCGTGTGCTCTATTAGGAATTAACAAACATCAATCATTTAATGTATATACAGGTGGTGGTGGGAATGGTAAGTCTAAATTTGTTGATTTAATGAATTTAACATTAGGGGGATATTCGGATAAATGTAACATTAGTTTAATTACACAGAAAAGAAAAGGTATTGGTGGCCCTACACCAGAGATAGCCAAATTAAAGGGTAAAAGATATGTAAGTATGGATGAACCTAGTAAAGGTGATGAGTTAAATGAAGGTATTATGAAACAACTTACAGGTGGTGATGAAATAGAAGGTAGAGGTATGTATGAAAAGAAAATGATAAAATTCATTCCACAATTTAATTTAGTTTGTAGCACAAATAATCCATTTGAAATCAAGTCGAATGATCAAGGAACTTGGAGAAGAATTAAAAATGTTCCATATAATTCTGAATTTGTTGATCCAGAAGTAATGGAACAAAAAATAGCGTCTGGGTTAACAAGTGATCCAGAAAATCCTATATACTTGAAGGATTATGAATTAGATGAAAAAATGAAAACATGGATTCAGGTATTTACATCTCTTCTTATTGATAAATGTAATGAAAATGAAGGCCAAGTTAAAGATTGTGAAATAATATTGGCGTCTACTAAGGGTTATAGACAAAAACAAGACTTTTATAGTCAATTCTTCAATGAAAATGTTGGGAAGGCTGGACCAAAAGATAAAATTAAGAAACAGGAGATTAGAGATAGATTTAATGAATGGTATCAAAATGAATATAGTGCTAAACCCCCCAAGGCACAAGAATTATATGATTATCTAGACAAGTGTTGTGGTAAATGGAAGAAAGGAGGATGGTGGAACTACAAAATAGTATATGATTCTTATGAAAGTGAAAGTGACGAAGAAGAAGTTGAGTAAATTCATAAAAATTAGTAAATAAATTTTTTTATGAATTATATTTTTCTCTCCAACAAATCAAAAATGAAAATATTTATTTATATTATAAAAGATGTTTTGTAAAAAATCGTGTCTTATTGCTGGTGCATTTATAACCGCATCAATATTCGTATGTTTACGTGTTGATAAACAAGCATTAAATCAACCATTAATGGAATTATTAGATGATGAAAATAAACAAAGATATATGATGATAGCTAACGAACGTAAAATGATATATTTTAAAGGATTTGCTCTTGGATTTATTTTATCATTATTAGCACTTTATATATTAAATAATAACAAATTTTTCAAAGTTACAAAATTAACTAATACATGCTTTGTTTTAGCAACTTCCTTTATAGTAAATTATTTCTTTTATATTTTACATCCAAAGAGTGATTATATGGTAATTCATTTAGATGATGAAGACCAACGTAAAGCTTGGTTAGAAATATATAGAACTATGCAATATAATTATCATCTAGGTTTTGGTCTCGGATTGGTCGGTATGATGTTTATTGGACGATCTTATTGTCGTTAATTTTCTGCGACGCCGTGTTCTTTTATTTTTTCGTCTCCTTGTTTTTCTATTCTTTCTATTTCGAGTTTTTCTTTTCCTTCTTTTAATATTTGAACCACCTGAACGAGGAGTTTTCAATGGCTTTCGTTTAAAAAAATACTCATCAAGTTTTTTACATTTATTATTATAAGCTACTAGTTCGGGAATATTCATAGCCCAAAATGGTTTTGGTGGTTTATAAACTTTTTCAAAATTCATTAATATAATTAAGTAAAAAATTATATTAATATAAACTTATTCTGGTTGTAAATTGTTTACAAAAGGCAAATTGGAGAGAAAATTAAAAATGAAAAATAAAGAAATAATGATAATAAAATAAATAAAGAATAAATTATTTACACTAGCGTGTTTAATTTTAGAAAAAACAAGCTCATAAAATTTATGCATAATAAACGGAGTCACTAAAATAAGGACTATAAAAGGGTAATATGAAGCGTTACGAAATTGTTTTTTATATAAAAATAAAAGAATAGAAATACCTGTTAAAATCCAGTAAATATAAAACATATTATTATTAAACCCGTTAACTATACTGCTATTATAATCATAATAATAAGCTAGTCTATCATTAGTATATTTTTTAGCATTAGTTTTTTCTACATCATTATTTAATTCTTGTAAAGTGGTTGAATGATAATTATAAAGGTCTTTTACATTATTTTTATAATATTCTTGACTCTTATAATAAATAATTTTGGAATTTATTTGGTTATAGAGAGGATTAATAAGTGTGTTATTCCAATTAGTGACTTCGGATTTTGCTTCATCTTTATATTTTTTTTCCATGTATTGATTATAATATTCAGAACCCTTGGCAGGATCTTCTAAATAATAAGCTTGTCTAGTAGCTTTTATTTCAGCGGGAGCATTTTGTAATTTATTTTCAGCATTTTTATATTGTGTTCTTAGTCTATCTACTTTTTTTCGTTTTTGACAATTAGCATCACAAATATTCACATTATTCATATTGTTAATCATATTATTGAGTTGAGCAAATTGAGCGTTATTCATTATTTTGATATATAATTATTAGATTTTAAATTAAAATAATGAATGAAAATTCTCAAACCCTTCTGGTTGACTAGGATGGACAATAGAACTAAAATTTTCACTGCTATCTCCAGATCCTTGTTCCATTTGTAAAGCAGCTTTGATTTTACCAGCACCATCAGCTTTTTCTTTAAGACCAAGTAAAGCATTTTTGCCTTCTTCATATTTACTAGAAATATCATCACACGCATTTGAGAACATTTTTCCCCAACTCCAAGCTTCTGTTTCTTTACCACCATTACCACATTTTCCATTAGGACATCCTTTTCTTCCCCACTTATATTCATCATAGTTATAATTGGTTTTATGGAAATTATCAAGTAATCTATTTCCTACAGTAGCTATTGTAGCAACAATAACAACACAAATAAGTCCAACGCCAACGGTTGCTGGAAACCAAGGTTGTTTCATTAACATAACTATGAACAAAATAGCTAAAGCACCATATGCTATAATCTTAAGAATATTTTTATGAGATTTATATCGGTCATATTCATAATCTGTTAATTCGACAAGACGTTTTTTATTTTTCCTTTCATCTTCTAATGCTTTTAATTCTGATTTAGCATTGGTAAGTTCATTTTCAATTACTTTAACCATAGTAATTTGATCAGCCAAGTTGCTTCTACTATTAGCTGTTTCAGATTGACCATCTTGATACATATTCTTAAGTTGATTAAATAATCCCATTCTCATAGTACTAAGCTCATTTAAACGTGTTTTAATTACTTCAGATTTTTGTAAATCTCCATTAGAAGATTTATTTAAACTTTGTAAATTATTAAACATATATTTTTCAACTTCCTGTAATTGTTGAATATCTTTAATTGTATTTTGATGCTTTGTATTTAACATATCAGGTTGTTGCTCCTGAAACTGATTTTTTGCTGCTTGAGTTAAATCAGAACTATCCGGATTTTGTTGAATATTTGATGATTGAAATTCCATATATATATACTAATTTATAAAATTATTTCTGCAACTTGTCAAGAGTAACTAATACAAGTAAAATTGCTAAAGAGCCCCAAATACCCAATTGAAATAGTTGATTATTTTCTTTTAAATCTATATCTTCTACTTGAGCATCCATAGTAACATTACCGTATTTTTTAGCGTTTTGTAGTTTTAAATAAACTGTACTATATTCATCTAGATTATCTTGTAATTCATCACGTTGAGATTTCATCGTTGTATCTAATTGTCCATTTAAGCTATTAAATTTATTAATTTTTTCAAAAATTTTCTCAGCTTTGGTAATTAAATCTTTATTATTAGAAGTTAATTTTTCATATTGTTTATATAAATTAGCATTGGATTGTGGACTAGCAATAGGCGCTGTTAAACATGTATTTTTAATATAAGCACCGTCACCTCCAGTATAACCAAAAGCAGCAGGCATTTTATCACAACTTTTGATAGTTTTTCCTCTTATTTTTGTACTAGGAGGTCCACCACCGCCACCGCCACAGACACAACATCCTTTTCTTATAGTAACATTATTACTATCTGCTCTACCTATATCATCAACATATGTATCCGCTGTTAATTGAACGACTCCATCAATACATTTTCCAGCTGTAGCAGTAGCACAGTCAGCTCCGTCAATTCGTGATTTGGTAAAAGTATCTTCACATTTACTAACATATGGACCTTTTAAATCACAACCAGCAGCACAAGCTTGTTTATTAAAACTCTCAGCAGGACTTCCCGGAGGATATTTAGTTAAACAATCTGCCTTACATTTTTCAACTTGTTGAACTGCTTTATAATAGTTTTCCATGAAATTTTTATATTCTTGACTGTAAGCTGTAAGATCTTTATTAAAATCAACTTCCATTTTTTGTAGTTCATCTAACTCTGTTTTTGATACATTTTTTAATTTATTTTCGGCATCTGTCCAAGTTTTCATTGAAGAAGACATGGATTCCATTAATGGCCTTTTGGATAATTTATGAATATCATTTCTTCTTTTTTGAAGTAGAAGCATTCCTTGTTGTAATTCATTAATAGGTTTACTATTGTGTTTTTTTATATTTTTCGTACTGCTATTATCTAAAGCAGATGTTATTGTTTGTATTAAATCGCTAAAAACCATATTATCTAATATATATAGATAAAAAAGTTGTAATTTAATTACTGATTTGAATATTTATAAATAGCATAACCAAAAGTTCCACCAACAACAGCCCAAATAAAATATTTAAAATTAGCTGAGCCTGAATCCAATAATAATTGATTAGTTTCGGCAGAAAGAGTCATATTAGAATTTCTAAGTTTTTTAATTTTTTCTTTTTCTTTTTCTAAAGCCATATATTTATCTTTTAATAGAGTCTTTTGTTCTGAAATACCAACATCTAGTTTTTTATCTTCGACTTCTAATTTATCTACAAGTTCTTTCATGCTTCTAATAGAACTCATTAATTTTCGATTTAAACTTACTAATTTTGTATAAGTTCCCCCTTTTAGATTGGTTACTTCGCATTTATCGCTATTTTCCTGTATAGCTCCTGAAGGAATAGCATTAAATTGAACACTTGTTAAATCTCTTACAGCTTCTGGACAAGAACCTTCTTTATTTCTAAAATCTCTATAAATATGTTTATATCCTAAATTATCTACCCAAGCTACACTACCGCCGGCGTCACTAACATTTAATCCTCCATTCATGCACATTTCTCCTATTCCCATATTAGGACCATTTGATAATTTGCTAAAAACTTCACCATTAACCGTTTTTACAGGATCTGAACAACTATTTTTATCTCTACCCTGCCAAGCGTCAACTTCAAATTTTCTAGCAATACCTTGTGAATTAACGTAATATTTACTAATAGTATTACCATCATTATAATTAATTACTTTATTTTGAACATCAGTTGCAGTTTCATTTTGTCTTGTTACTAATTCTTCTAAATATTTTTTATATGTTCCAGTATAATCGGTCATATCTTTATTAAATTCTGCTTCTAATGCACTTAATTGATTCAATTCAGCTAAATTTTTAGATTCAACAGGATTTTCTATAGGTATTTGAGAAGCATAACCTTCTTTTATAGAAGAATAACTAAATTGTTGTTTTAAATTATTTACAATATTAAGCTTACCACTAGATATTAATTTTAAACTTTTGTTATTTATCTTTTTGTTATGTTCTTTAATATATTGTTTAAACATTATTCCTTGATTTAAATCAGTCATATATATAAACTATTCATAGAAAACAAATTTAATATAAATTATTTATTGTTTTAATTGTTTATATATAAAAAAAGTTATTGTAGATATAGATAATATATAAAACGATGCTTGAATATAAGTTTCACTATTATAATTATATTTATCTGTCTTCATTCTACCTGAAGCGTTATTTGTATTAATTTCATTTTTTAATGTCTGTTTACTATTTCCAATACTTCTTTTTAATATATCCATCTTATTATCCCAACTTTTTAAATAAACATTTACGCCATTTGAAACACCCGTTAATTGAGCATCTAAAGTTAAAAATTTACCATATGTATTCGCTAAATTTGATAAAGCTTGTGCATTAACTGTATTATTATTTTCTAATTCAGCAGATGGTTTTGTATTTATATATGTTGTACTTTGAGCATCCCATATTTTTTTAAGTGAATCTAATTTTTCTTTTAAAGCCTTGCTAGACATATATATAATTATAATAATTTATTTACAAAATCTATAGTATTTTGTTGTTAAAGATGTTGGACTAGACCTAGTAATTTCTGCAACTTGTCCAGGTTTAATTCCAATAGCAGTTGCTACGGGATCAAATCTTGATATTTCTGGCCAATGACTATCTTTAACAATATTATAGAATTTTTCTACTTCTTTTTTTTCAGATTCATTTATAATTCTATGTTCCGGAACTAGAGTATGGTCTAAAATATTAAATAAATAATCGTGAATATTATAAATATTTACATAATATTGGTCATTTTTATAAGTCATATCTAAAACATTTATTAATGTATCATTTGGTTTATCCTTTCCAACAATAATTAAATTATCAGAAGGCTTGAGTGTTTCTTCTACATTATAAATATCTTCAATATAATCTTGAATATGCGTTTTACTGATTTTTGTCTTTAGATGATATTTAAAATATAATTTTTCATCTGTTTCTGGGTTAGTTAATTCCATATCTAAATTACATGTTCCAAAAAGAGTAGAAACTTCTGGAATATTAAAATCTTTATATTGGTCAATATTAAAACCTCGCCTTTCTGCTAAGTCCAACATAATTTTTCTAGATCTAAAAATTTTAGCTATAGTCTGTGAGTTAGTTGCCTTTGCCTTTTTAGACATTATATAATATATTATTAATAGTTTTATATTTATTTCAATTTTAAAAATATAAAACGCTTAAACTATTTTTTTCTTGTCTCCACTTTCACCTTCTTCTTCTCCTTCTTTATTTTCAGAATCATCTTCAATAGTAGATAACTTTTCTAAACCTTTGTTGTCTGCTGGATTATTATCCAAAGAACTTATTCTATTTAAAATTTTTTCTCCTTTTTCATCTACTTCTTTTTTCTCCTCAGGCGGGGTTCTTTCATCCTCTGGAGATGGAGTTAATGGAGACATCGAAACTGGAGATAAACCACCTTCTTCATCGCTAAAAGCTTCTTCTTCCAATTCATCGTAATTTCTAGGCTTTGGAGAAGGGCCAGGATTAGATACTTGTGGAGAATTAAAAATAGGACTTTTAGGACCTTCATCTTGACTAGGAACATCCTCTGTAATAGGAACATCACCTGGACTATATGGATCATAACTGGGACTTTTTGATGGAGTTTCTAATTCATCATCATAAGAATCTCTATATTTACCCTTAAAATCTCCATCTATAGCCATAGTAATATATTTCATATCTTCGTCATCAAATTCAATAATCTTATATGTAGTTCTAGGTTCTGGGTCGCCTTCAAACATTACTAAATCACCTGGGTTAAATCTATATTGACTTTTATGTTGACCAAATTCTTCCTGTTCGATAAAAGGCTGTAAATTATCTTTCATTACATCACCGTCAAAACCAAAAGGTTGGGTATATAATGGTTTTTCGTCTTGGAAATAATCAATACTATTTGAAACAGGTTCAGGAGTAGGCGTGTGATCTGTTAATTTATCATGATCGATTATCGCACTTTCCTTCATACCACTAAATCTTAATCTACTAGAAGCAATATCATTGTCTTTTGTTTTCTCAGTAACTTCTTCTAAATTGTCAAACCCCAATATTTTAATATCGTCTCCTTCTGTTAAACTTGTTAATTGTTCTACATTATCTTCTGTAATAATACGCATTTGACAATTCATTGCTTGTAATTCTTGATTTAATAATTTAAAAGCATACGGAACCTTAACTATACTGAAATCTCTACCATATTTACTCACGTTAACAATATTCATATTATCATCAACGTTAGATACAAATTTTAACGGACCATCCGCCATTGGACTTAAGAAAATATTTTTACTTTCATTATAAATAGCAATACACCCCGTTTTATTACAAATCGCCATTTCATATTGGTCTCCTCTAACCATCATTGATTCTTTAATAAAACTACTCATACCGTGTGCGATTAAACAATCGCGGTCCATTTCTCCAATTCTCAATCCTCCGTCATTTGCTCTTCCCTGAACTGTTTGCCTGGTTAAAACAGTTCTAGGTCCCCTAGCCCTATAATTTACTTTATCTTTGGGCATATGTTTAAGACGTAAATAAAAGGTTGGGCCAAAATAAATTTCTGTTTCTAACTGTTCACCAGTCATTCCATTATATAATATTTCACACCCAGATGAATGATATCCAAATTTTGTTAATGATTTACCTAATTCTTTATGTTTTGAACCTTTATTTACAAATGCTGTACAATCTCCAAACGCACCTACATTTACACCTACTTTGCTAGTAATACATTCTACAAGATGCCCAATAGTCATGCGTGAAGGCATTGCGTGGGGATTTACAATTATATCAGGTTTTATTCCATCAGCAGTAGTAGGCATATCAGCTTCATCAAGAATTATTCCTATCGTACCTTTTTGACCTGCTCTAGAACAAAACTTATCTCCAATTCGAGGGATACGTTCAGAACGTATTTTTACCTTTGCTATTCTTTTTCCTTCTTCGCCCGTGGTCATAAAAGAATGATCAACTACACCAACTTGCCCTTTTTTTGTTTTTACAGAATTATCAACATAAATACCAGGATTTAAAAAACTATTAGTTCCCATACCAATAACAACTGTTTTTTCACCAACTTTTGTCCCTTCCTTTATTAAACCAGAATTTGGGTCTAAATGACTATAATCATAACCTTCTTTGGTTTCTAATACATTATCTTTATTGGTATCCATAAATTTTGTTTCTATTTTCATACCCATCATGTTTTCTACTTCTTCATGTGCTTTATAAGTATTGTAATATGTAGTTCTAAAAATACCACGTTCTAATGCTCCTCTATTTACAATAACAGCATCTTCTACATTATACCCAGTGTGACACATAATAGCAACTATAGCATTTTCACCATAATTATGTTCTTCATTTGTAATATATTTTAAATATCTACTTTTAGTTAATGGTGTTTGACCATTATTTAATACATAAGATGTTTTATCTAATCGTACCTGGTAATTAGAACTATAAACAGAAACTCCTTGTTTAGCTTGTCCACAAGAGAAAGCATCACGGGGATATGGATTATTTTCAGGAAAAATAACTTGATTACCCATAATACTTAAAATAAGAGATGGGTGAATTTCCGTATGAGTAACTCTATTAGAAGCATAGTCTTCTGGTTTTAAACTACTATGTGCTAATATCATTGTTTCAGCTTCTGAAGTATCTATATATTCAACTACAGAAGCATTTCTAATTAATGATTCTTGTGTTGCTTTATTTAAAGTAACTTTACAATCATCTTCAAGTAAATTTTTCTTATTTCCAAATCCCTTTGTAATTTGATTCCAAGTTATACTATTATCTGCTATTTTTGCTTTTAAAATATCTCTATCCCAACTTTCAATACCATTCATAATATAATATAATGGTCTAACAGGTCTTCCTGAGTCAGTGCATATAATGATTTCATTTTTTTTAATATCAAATCCAATACTTGTATAAAGATCAATCATGTTATTTCTACGATGTAATCTCATAAGTTTAATTATATCTATGGGTTCGTTAGTAGCACCAATCCAAGCACCATTAATAAATATTTTAGTAGTATTTTTAAGATATTCTATAGAACATTCTTCGAGCAATTTAACACCTTTATTTGGAAGTTTGCGAAAATATTCTATATATGGTAATCCAGAACAACCTTTTGTAATAACAGTAGAAATGGATAGATGTTTATGTAACCCTACATTTCCACCATCAGGTGAATGTAATGGACACAAATATCCATATTGTGTTCCGTTAATAAGTCTAGGAGCAATCATTTTACGACCGGTTCCCATATTTAAATTCGTTTTTCGCAATTGACATACAAATCCAAAAAAAGTGAGTCTATTTAATTCTTGTGCTACACCAGGCATTTTTGTATGTGGATGAGCACCCCAATTTCCTTTAAACGCTTTTTTAAACCCTGTTTCAACAATTCTATCTTTAAAATAATGATTTCTATTATCAGTTACAAATTTTATAAAATGTTCGTTTTGATAATTATCTAAAGTGTTATTATATAAATATTCTTTATCCATTTTTAAATAAATATCATCTTGTTGGAGTTTGAAATATTCTTTAAACAAGTCCTTTATTAATGTTCCGGATGTAATAAATCTTTTATATCTATAATTATCTCTACTGGTTGGTTTTTGAGCACCAACAGAAACAGCTAATAAATTTTTAACCATATAACCCAAATATAATGCTTTGGATTTAAAATTCAACTCACCAATATGAGGTAAAAAAAAGTTCATTAAAATATGAAGAACATGATTTACAGTATATCCCTTGGTAAATTGTTTAATATATTCTAAAGCAGCATTTTGCGTGAAAATAGTACTAGCATCATGAACACAAGGAATAAATAAATCAATATAATTTTCATATTTTTCTAAGTCTAATAAACAATGGCGAATAATTTCTTTATCAGATACAACACCTAATGCTCTGAAAACTAAAAATAAGGGTATTGCTTTTCTTACTTGAGGAATACTAACAACAATTTGTTTATTAGTAATAGATGGTTGTTCTCTAACCATTCTTATCGAAAGTGTTCTAGAAGGTTTACTAACATCTTCGGATACAGACCTAATTTCGGCAGCATATGAATATTTATCACTTGGATCTTTTAATACATATAACATATTATCAGCTCTTGTTTCTTGTGTAACAATAGCTTTTTCACTTCCATCAATAATAAAATAACCACCTCTATCATTTTTACATTCACCCATATTAAATCTTGCTTCGCGATTTAAACTGTTTAATAAACATAAATTTGACTGTAACATAATAGGGAAACGTCCTAAATAAATTTTTTCTAATGTTTCCGTGTGTTCTAATACTCTAAATTTATTTTTTTTAGATGAACCATCTTCTTTATCTATTAATATTTTGAACTTAACATCTATATCATAATGAATTGTAAATCCATAAGTCATATTTCTTAAACGCGCTTCATTGGGATACATATAATGTTCGCGTTTTTCACCGTCATTTTCGTCATAAATAATAGGTTTTCCATAATATATTTTATCTGTATTAATTCCACCAAAATAAAGTTCGCATTCTAATTTATAGTCATCAACATCTTTATCATATTCTTTAAAAAATCTTAAGGGACTATTATTCTTAAATACTTCATGTAACCCAGTCGAAAAGAATTGATTATATGAGTCAATATGGTGTTTCACTATCATATTTGGGTTATCTTTAAACATTGTGTCTATTACTTTCCATGATAAATCATTTGAATCCATATATATACTCATTAGCATATTTTTTTAAAATATTAATAAACTAATATTATTAATCAATTAATATATAATTACATATGGTTTAAAGTAAGAATTAAAAGCCCAATTAAAATAAACATAGCTAAAAATGGTAATAAAACAAATAACCAACTTATTTTACTGTAACCTTTCTTACATAATAAATTAAGCAAGTAAGTCCATACTAATACATATACTACTTCAAATACTATATAAACAGCATTGTTAATAGGAGAATTTGCTTTCATTAATCCACAAGCAAAAGAATTAGGATTTCCGATATTTTGATAACAACTAGATAAAACAGCTAATGTAGATAATCCTAAATATAACTGAGCAGGAGTGCATAACGAATTAAATAATTTATAAGTGTTCATATATTATTTAATAATATTTTAATTCTTTGGTGTATAATCAGCAGCAGTCACAGAACCTGCTTGATACATATCGGGAACATTAGCAGTACTATAAGCCGCCTTGGGCGATTTTAATAAAGCCGGTTGATGACTTGGTGTTGCGCTAACTTCTGATTTATTACCAGCATATAAATGTTTTGTGTTTAGAGCAGCATTTGTTCCTTTATAATAAGCAAGTAATCCATCGCCTAAACCCCAATCATCCCAAAAAAATCCACCCTTCATATTTTTTCGACCTTTTCTGTGCCTTTTACGTCCACCCTTTTTTCCACCCATTGGTTTTGGCGAAATAGGGTTTCTAGTATTTCTATTTAAACTCATAGGATCAGGAAAAAAGGGATTTGTATTATTTGGATAATGAGTATAAACTTTACCTATATCTGTAGGCAAATCGCAGTTAAATCCACTACAGGCAGGAGATGCTAGTAAGCCTCTTCCTGAACCACCTTTCATACGGCGTTTGGTTTTACGTCTCTTTCTTTTGGATTTTTTACGTGTTTTTTTACCTTTCTTTTTTCTCCTACCACCACTAAGTCCCAGAAAAGCAGCTGCGCGACCCTTTGATCCCCTTTTAGTCATATTTGTATATAGAACCTCTTTTTCTTCTCCATCACATACATAACCAAATTTAGTGTCCTTAGCTTTTTTTGTCCTACATACCCAAGCAGAACGATTCTGTGGTCTTGTAACAGTCCATCCTGTTTCTCCATTAATTCTTACAACGTCACCTTTTTTAGGTGGATTAGTCGTTGAATAAGGTAGTTGTTTACCAAAAGGACCTATCCTACCACCTTTACGATGTTTCCTTCGTTTATTTTTTTGTGTTTTGCGTCGTTTCTTTTTACCGCCATTCATTTTTGAATATTTATATCGTTTAGTAAATCGAACCATATAAATATTACGTAGATTTAAAAAAATTTTATAAAATTAATTATTTATTCAATATCAACGTGAGTAAGCATATGTCTTCGACAACACATTTTTGTTAAATGTAATTTATCTAAAACTTCACCTTCAGGTGTTTTTTTAATATTATTTTCGTCTAAATAAATATTTTCATCCAAAGACATTTCATTTTGTACCTTTATTTTACGCACTTCTTTTACGTAATATAAATATTTATCAGCTAAAACCATTCCACAAGTAAAACACTTAACTGGTATAATCATGTTATTTATACATATTTAAGATATAATATCTATAAATCAATTTTCATCAACAACTATTATTTAGTTTTTTTCCTGAAGATGGACCATTTTGATAATAAAATTCCTCCCATGGAGCTAGCGTTCCATCTTTTTTTTTAAAACATTTATCTTCTGGTCCTAAACTTCCAGGAGCAATACCATTTGTATTACCTTTTTGAGCGGCTATACATTTACTTATTTTTTCTGAACCGTCTTTACCCGATGCCCATACACAACTGCCTAAAGCCATACAAGTTGATTTTTTTACATTTGGATCAGTATAATCTTTAACACTATCTCCGCAAAATTTATTATCATGCATTTGATTTTGAGCAGATTGTTGTAAATTATCCATCTTTTCTAAAACAACAACTTTTGCTGTTTTTAATTTTGGTTCTTCTAAATGTATGTTATTTAAAGCATAAAATATAGTAATAGCAAAAAACATAATAGTCACTAATAATATTCCTAATAAATTATTATATATAAATAATCCTGATGCTGTTAAAAGGTCTGTAGCCATATATAAAAACCCAATATTAAATATATAAGTTATTAATTTAATTTATATATTTACTTAACGACCGCGCTTGCGGGATCGGCGTCTCTTGCCCTTGCGTCTTCTAGTTTTTCTTTTTCGCATTGTTTTCCTTTTTTTTCTTCTTTTTCCTCCGAATTTACTCATAACATCTGCTGCTTCGCTTCTACAATTACCTGCCCCACATATTGAATTAGCAGCATTATTACCTACCACATTTTGTAAAAATCCTTTAATAGCACCTTGAGGTGCACTATATTTACCTCTTACATCTAAATTTACAGAATTTCCTATTTCTTGATTAAATTTTTTTCCAGATACAATTTTTGGTTTTCCTACTGTTTTTAATTTTTGTCCTCTAGATAATCCCGAATCAATAATAGCATCAGGTGTTTGAAAATGTCCTGGAACACCTGTTGGACTCATGATAGAACCTATATTATGGGCATTCAACTTAGGCCTACCAGGATGTTTTGCGTTATATTTTGCTACACTTTTTGGAGTAGCTTTGGCATAATAACCTACATATGCAGGATTTCCTACTGGTTCATTATTTTTATTTACCTCTTGAACTTCTAATGTATGATGTGTTAGAGGGTCTATTGAACCGGCTAATCCAAAACTAGGATTATTAATAGACTTGACTGTTACTGAGTAATTTTTATTTGGATTTAAATTCATTCCCGGAGATACAGCACTCATTGCCGTTGAAGTATCTGGCTGTGGAAAACTAAATGGAGCGGTACCAAATGATGGAGTAGGAGTAAAACTACCTGGTCCTGAAAATGTAAGACTTCCTGGATTGTAGTCATAATTTGTAGATGGACCTGCGAGTGCCCTAGACATAGTAGACGGTTCTGTTAAATTAGCTGTCGGAACTTTATTAAAGCCTTGGACTGTTGGACGCGATGCTGTAGCAGAACCTAAAGTAGAAAGAGCTAGAGCACCAACTGCTAAATTTAATCCTCTATTTCCTCTTTTTCTAGTTTTTCCCCTTTTCTTTCCTTTTTTTCTTCTATTTTTTCTAGTAGGCATTAATATATATTAATAAGCATATATTAATTATTCAATTGAAATTTAACGGCGGCGCTTGCGGGAACGACGGCGTTTGCTCTTACGGCGGCGCTTAGATTTACGGGACTTTCTGCGGCTCTTGCGTGACTTCTTGCGGGAACGACGGCGTTTGCTCTTACGGCGGCGTTTACCACCAAACTGTTTCAATCCGGTTTTGTTGCTGTCCCCGTCTTTGTCATACGTTGCCTGTGCCCTGATTGTTTTCTGAGCATCTTTTGCCATATCATTTGCTCCCTTCTTAACCTCTCTAGCAGCTTTTTGGTAAGCTGCCATTTTAGCTTTAATTGAACCAGGTTTGATTGGGGATAACATTTTTTTTGCCCTGACGGCTTTTTGAATAACCTTAGCAGCATCATCTTTGCATTTTTGCATACACTCTTTTAACTTCTGCGCACTACCACCTCTGCGTTTGCGAGTTCTGCGTGAGCGACGACGGCTCTTACGTTTATGTGATCTTTTCATATGTTTTGGCATATTATATTATAAAATTAGAAAAAAATTAAATTTTATAATATGTCTAAATAACGCGACTTATCTACGCCTTTTACGAGATTTC